>MDSY01106155.1_pt1 | contig 71540 bp, 63 predicted proteins | sample 811131 | NCBI WGS metagenome assembly MDSY01 (sample SAMN05326643, study PRJNA326480) | marine metagenome | isolation source: seawater | place: Atlantic Ocean: South West | collected 2010 | reverse complement strand
GCCAGCCACAGATGCGCCAGATCCCGCCGCGCGCCCTCCAGCGCCGGCCGCCGCTCCGCGTCCGGGTAGACGCCGGGCAGCAGGAACGGCAGCGCCAGCGCCATGGACAACGCCGAGCCCATGAAAATCAGGCCCAGAATGTCCGAGTACCAGGCCGGCTCCAGGCCCATGATCCAGTCGAACGCGAAAAAGGTGGTGGTGAGCGCCCACAGCACCAGCCCGCCGGCGCTGGCCGGCGTGGAGCGGCGGTCGCCGCGCCACACCGAGAGCCGCGCGGCCAGGGTCAGCCAGATCACCGCGTACAGGGCGAAGCGGGCATGGAAAAACGGCAGGTTCAGATAGAACGTCTTGTGCCGCACCACCTCGGGCAGGCCGCTCAGGTCGCCGGTCCAGGGGAGCAGTACCCGCGCGCCCAGCAGCAGGGGCACGAACGCCACCAGCATCAGCGGCAGGGTCGCCACCACCGCCTTCAGCGGCGCGCGCACCGGCTCGCCCCACTGGCCGCCGGTGAGATTGTGGGTCATCAGTACCGCCATGGCGCCCAGCGGCAGGGCGATGCCGGTGAGGGCGGCCACCAGCCAGGCGCGCAGGAAGGCGGCGCTGTCCAGCAGCGCCCCCAGGCCGGTGAGCAACAGCCCGGCGACGGCGACGAACACCAGCGCCCGGGTCATGGCGGGTCCTCCCCGGTGTCGGGCAGCGGCCGGTGGTCCCGGGGCACGTCCTCCAGGCGCGCGTTGCGGCTCAACTGCAGGCTGCGAATGTAGGCGATGATCGCCCAGCGCTGGTCCTCGGGCACCCGGCTGGCGTAGGCGTACATGGCGCCGTGGCCGTCGCGGATCACCTGGTAGAAATGCCGGTCCCCGGCTCGGCGCAGGCGTGGCCGGTGCAGGCTGGGCGGCGCCGGGAAGCCGCGCTGCACGATCACCCCCTGGCCGCGCCCGTTGCGGCCGTGGCAGGGCGCGCAGAACACATCGAACTGTTCCCGCCCGTGGGCCAGTGTTTCAGCGTTGATCGGCAGCGGGTTTTCCGTGGCCGCCGGCCGCTGGTCCCGCGCCACCGTGCCTTCGGGCACCGGCCGGGCGGCCAGGTCGTCGTTGAAGGCGGCGCCGGTTTCATAGGTTTCCAGGCGCGGCTGGTCGGCCATGTCGGGCTGCTCGCAGCCGCACAGCAGCGCCGGCACCAGCAACCACCAGGACCAGTACTTCATGCCGGCACCTCCTGGATCGACACCGCACCGTTTTGCAGCAGGTGCTCGCGCAGCCGCTCCGCGTCGAACAGCGGGTCCGACGCTTCCAGGCACAGGAAATAGCCGTCCCGCGATGCCGCGTCGAACTCCGCCACGTTGAACAGCGGGTGGTAGGGGCGGGGGAAGCCGTTCAGCCACAGCATCGACAGCATGGCCCCCAGGGTGGCCCCGACCATGGTCATGGCGAAGGTGACGATGCTGTAGGCGGGCCAGCTGAGCACCGGCCTGCCGCCCACGTTGAAGGGATAATCCAGCGAGGCGTACACCTGCAGCGCCAGGGCGCCGGCGCCGGCCACCACCGCGCACACCAGGGCGGTGACCGGCACGCGCCGCTCGCTCAGGCCCAGCGCCTGGTCGAGGCCTTCCACCGGGTGCGGGCTGTAGGCGTCCAGGCGGGTCAGTCCGCGCCGGCGCAAATCACGGCTGGCGGCGAGCAGGCGGTCGGCGTCGGGGAAGCGGGCCAGCAGCCCGTGCAGGCGCTCATCCATGGTCGGCCTCCCGCTGTTGGCGGCGGTGCAGCATCTCCCGCATGTCGTGCATGGAGATCGCCGGCATCAGCTTGATGAACAGCAGCAGCAACACCACGAACACGCCGATCGAGCCGGCGTAGGTGAGCCAGTCCCAGGCGCTGGGCGTTACCGTATCCCAGGCGCTGGGCATGTAGTCCTTGTGGGTGCTGGTGATGACGATCTGAAAGCGTTCCAGCCACATGCCGATCTCGGCGATTACCGCCAGGCACAGCAGCCCCGGCACGCTCTCGCGCAGGCGCCGGAACCACAGGCCCTGGGCCAGCACCACGTTGCACAGGATCATGCCCCAGTAGAAAGGCGCGTAGGGCCCGGTCCAGCGGTCGTAATAGACGCTGCGGTAAAAGTCCTCGCCGGTGTAGAAGGCGGTGAACACTTCCTGCAGGTAGGCGTAGTCCACCACCAGCACGAAGCACAGCATCATGATGCCGAGCCGGTTCAGATGCGCCCGGGTGATCAGATCGCGGAAGCCGAACAGGGCGCGCAGCACGATGGCGATGATCGCCACCGTGGCGAAGCCGGAATAGAGCGCGCCGGCCACGAAGTAGGGCGGAAAGATGGTGAAATGAAACCCGGGCACGATGCTGACCGCCAGGTCCAGTGAAATGGTGCCGGTGACCGACACCACGATGGGCACCGCGATCACCGCCAGCACCCGGTGGGCCTGCTGGTAGCGGTGCCAGTGCCGCGCCGAGTTGCGCCAGCCCAGCGCCAGCACGCCGTAGAACAGCTGCACCGCGCGGTGACGGGCGCGGTCGCGCAGGCTGGCCAGGTCCGGCAGCAGGCTCAGGAACAGAAAGCTGGCGGTGAACAGCAGATAGCTGGCGATGGCGAAGAAGTCCCACACCAGCGGGCTGCGCCACTGCGGCCAGAGATCCATCAGGTTGGGGTAGGGCAGCAGAAAATAGGCGAACTGGGGACGCCCCAGGTGCAGCAGCGGGTAACTGCCGGCCAGCACGATGGCGAACATCGCCATGGCCTCCGCCGAGCGACTGATGGAGGCGCGCCAGTCCTGGCGGGTCAGCCACAATACCGCCGAGATCAGCGTGCCGGCGTGGGCGATGCCGATCCACCAGATGGTATTGATGATGGGAAAACCCCAGGCCACCGGAATGTTCAGGCCGAAGGCACCGACCCCCACGCTGAGCACGTAGACCACGCCGACCAGGAACAGCAGGGACAACAGCGTCGCCAGGCCCAGCGCCAGCCACCAGGCCCTGGGCGGCCGGGTGCCGAGCACCGTGGCGCTCACCCGGTCGGTGAGCGCGCCGGCGCTGAGGCCGGGCGGGGCCAGCTCGTCGCGGCGCCGGTTCATGCCGGCGCCTCCCGCGCCTCGAGCGCCTGGATCGCCGGATTGGGGTTGCGCACGCCGGCCAGATAGGTGGTGCGCGGCCGGGTGTTCAGCTCTTCCAGCATGGCGTAGTTGAGCGGGCTTGCCTTGGCCCGGCTGACGGCGCTGTGGCGGTCGTTGAGATCGCCGAATTCAATCGCCTCGGACGGACACACCTGCTGACAGGCGGTGCGCAACTCGCCGTCTTCCAGGGGGCGGTCTTCGTTGCGGGCGTCGGTTTCGGCCTGATTGATGCGCTGCACGCAGTAGGTGCATTTTTCCATCACGCCGCGGCTGCGCACGGTGACATCCGGGTTGTGGGCGGCGGCCGGCGTGGCCAGCTCGGCGGTGGCTTCGGTGTAGTGGTACCAGTTGAAGCGGCGCACCTTGTACGGGCAGTTCTGCGAACAATAGCGGGTGCCCACGCAGCGGTTGTAGATCATTTCGTTGAGGCCCTCGCTGCTGTGCTGGGTGGCCTCCACCGGGCAGACGTATTCGCAGGGGGCTTTTTCACAGTGCATGCAGGGCACCGGCTGGAAGTGCATGCTGGGATCGTCCAGCGGCCCGGCGTAGTAACGGTCCACGCGGATCCAGTGCATTTCACGGCCGCGCCGCACCTCCTCCGGCCCGACAATGGGAATGTTGTTCTCCGCCTGGCAGGCGGTGATGCAGGCGTTGCAGCCGATGCAGCTGTTCAGGTCGATGCTCATGCCCCAGGCGTGGTCCGGGTAGTCCCACTCCGGGTACAGCGAGATCGGTTCTTCCACCCGGTCCGGTTGAGCGAAACCGGGCTCTTCCTGGAAATGCGCCAGGTCGGTTTCGCGCAGCAGATCGCGGCCGGCCATGTTGTGGTGTTGCTGGGTGCTGGCCAGGGCGGCGCGGTCGCCGAGCACCTCCAGAGTCACTCCGCCGGCGGCGAAGGCGCCGTGGTCGGGCATCAGCCGGTAGGCGTTGACTCCCACGCCGTTGCCGACGCGGCCGGCGTCGCGGCGGCCCTGGCCGAGGAACAGGGTGATCGCCCGGGCCGGCTGGCCGGGTTGGATCCACACCGGCGTGTCCAGGCTGCGGCCGGCCAGGGTGAGCCGCACACGCTGGCCCTCGCTCAGGCCTTCGCGTTCCGCCAGCGCCGGTGAGATCAGCGCGGCGCCGTCCCAGGTGAGCTGGGTCAGCGGGCGCGGCAACTCCTGCAGCCAGCCGTTGTTGGCGTAGTGGCCATCGTGCAGGGCCGGGTCGGCGCGCCACTGCAGCAGCAGGCCGTCCCGGTCGGTGGGCGGCGGTGGCGGCGGCGTATTGCGCACCGTCGGCAGGGCGGCCGGCAGGGCGGTGCCGTCGATCCAGCCCTGCTGCAGGGCGCTGTGCCAGTGGCGTTCGAAGTCCGCCCCCGGCAGCGCCTGTCGCCAGTGCTCACGGACCAGCTCGCGCGGGTCGGCGCGGTAGCGGCCGGCGAAGGCGGCGAGCACTTGCTGGGCGGTGTAGCCGCCGAACAACGGCACGATGGTGGGCTGCATCAGGCTGACGGTGCCGTCGAAGGCGCGCGCATCGTCCCAGCTTTCCAGCGGATGGGCGGCGGGCAGATGCCAGAGCGCGGCGCGCCCGGTTTCGTCGCGGTACTGGCCGCAGTGGACGCTGAACGGCACCCGCGCCAGACGCTCTTCGAACGCCAGCCCGGCGGGGGCGTTGTAGACCGGATTGACGTTCAGCATCAGCAGCGCGTCGACCCGGCCCTCGCCCATGGCGCGGCTCAGGTCGGCCAGGTCGCCGTCGGCGGCGGGCGCCACCGGGGCGCTGTATTCCACGCTGGTGCCGGCGGCGCCGAGATGGTGGTTGATGGCGTGCGCCAGCGCGTGCAACGCCGCCGGTTGGGTATCGCCGGGGATCACCACCGCTTCCGCGCCGGCGCGGCGCAGATCGTCGGCCAGGGCGTCCAGCCAGGCGGGGTCGACCGGGCTGTTTTCAGCCTGATCCGCCATGCCGGGCACCCCCAGGCGCGCCGCCAGGGCGGCGGCCAGCGCGGGCACCTCGGCGGCGGCCAGCGGCAGTCGGTGGTCGCTGCTGGCGCCGGTGATCGAGGGCGTGCTTTCCACGCTATAGAGACGGTTCAGCAGCGCGTCTTCGCGGTCCGGCCGGCGCCGGCCCATGGCGTGGCGTGCGTGCACCAGCTTGGCGGGGCCGCTGCCGAGCATATCCGCGTCCAGGTCCAGGATCACCCGGGCCCGGTCAAGCCGGTAGCGGGCCTCCCGGGGCTCGCCGAACAGCTGCCGGGTGCCCTGGTGGGCGGCGCCGTTGGCGAGCGGCTCGTGGCGGTACCAGCGCGTGGACGGATAGAGGCGTTTCAGCCGTTCTATCAGCGCGTGCTGGCTGGGCGACGTGAGCGGGCCGGTAAGCAGGCACAGCCGGCGTTCGCCGGCGGCCCAGTTGCGGCGTTGCGCCTGCAGCTGCTCGAGGAAGGCGGCGTCGCTGCCGGCGGTGCCTTGGTAGCGTATCGTCTGCGAGCGGTCCGGGTCGTAGAGGCCGAGAATTTCCGCCTGGGCGATGCTGTCGGTGGCGCCCAGGCTGGCGGGGTGCTCCGGGTTGCCTTCCACCTTCACCGGCCGGCCCTGGAACGTCTTCACCAGCACGCCCCGGGCATAGCCGTCCAAGGGCAGGGTGGAGGCGTACCAGCGGGCACGCCCGGGCAGCAGGTCCTCCGGGCGCCGTGTGTAGGGGGCGATCCGTTCCTCCGGCTGGGGCTTGCAGCCGGTCAGGCCGCCCAGGGCCAGGGACGCGGCCATCAGGCCCAGCAGCCCGCGCCGCGACACCCGGCCTTCCCAGAGCGGCGCCAGCCTGGGAAATTCTTCTTCCAGCAGCCGCTGGAAGTCATCGCTGTCGGCCAGCTCTTCGAGGCTGCGCCAGTAGTGGCGGCCGGAGCGGCCGGCCAGTTTACGGCGCAGGGCGGCCATGTCGGTGCCGTGTTCGCGGGCGATTATTGATGACATAGGCTGCAGTCCGTCAAACGCTCGGTGGAGGGCGTGTGGTAACGCGCCATCAGACGCTCACCCAGTTGCTGGCGGTCGACGCCTCGCCGGGCTTCCCAGCCCATCTCGAAGACCGCGTCGGGCGGCCGCAGACGGGGCGCGGGATTGCGGTGGCAGTCGAGGCAGAACTGCATGAACAGGGTTTTTTTCTGCGTGGTCAGCGGCATTCGGTCGACCCGGCCGTGGCAGGCTTCGCAGGGCACCCCGTTATTGACGTGGGCGCTGTGATCGAAGCGCACGTAGTCGGGCAGGTCATGGACCCGCCGCCAGCGCAGGGGCTTGTCGTCACGCAGGCTGTCGCGAACCGGCGCGAGCATGTCGGCGTTGGTCCAGAGCTGCGAATGACAGGTCATGCAGATTTCGCTCTCCGGTACCCCCGCGAACGAGGATTGCTGCACGGAGGTATGGCAGTAACGGCAATCCAGACCCAGCTCGCCGACATGATGCTTGTGGCTGAACGGCACCGGCTGAGCCGGCGTTCGGTCAACGCCGCTGTAGTAGGGCGACTGGAAGTAATAGGCGCCCAGCGCCACCATCACCACCACCAGCGCGAACGCCAGAATCAGCGCCATCCAGGCCAGGGCATTGGCCCTGGGCCTGAAAATACGCGGCACGGGTCAGGCCCGGGTCCAGCAACGCAGGTTCCGGCACAGGGTCAGGAAGCGGGCGGCGTCGCCGGCCTTGTCCAGCGGCACCAGCCCTTCCGCGCCGGCGTCGTCCGGGCCCGACAGGCCGAGCAGTGCCACCGCTTCCTCGGTGAAGCCGATGAACTTCTTGTGCGCCAGCGCGTCGCTGACGAAGTCGCGGGCCGGGGGCATCGCCGCCAGTTCGCGGGCGCCCTTTTCCGAGAGCACCAGCGCCACCGCGTCGAACACCACCGAGGGACCGCCGTCGATTTTTTCGTCGGCTTCCAGCCAGCTGCCGTCGCTGAGTTTCACGCCGCCCACGGAGGCCGCCACATAGGCCACCTTGGCGCCTTCTTTCTTGGCCGCTTTCTCCAGCGCGGTGAGCAGGGCGGCGTCGGCGCCGTCGCTGACCAGTGCGCCGATCTTGCGGCCGGAGAAGGTTTCCGGCTGGTTAAGCAGAATGCTCAGTGCCGGCGACGCCTTCAGGTCCTGGCGGGTGGGCCGCGCGGCGTCGGCGGCGCGCGGCAGCGGACTCAGCCGCAGACCCTTGGCCACGCCCTTGGCCAGGTCTTCGTCGATGTTGCGCAGGTGCGACACCATGCGCGCGCGAATCGCCACGGTGTCCACCTTGCTCAGTTCGAACACCAGGGCGTCGGTGATGTGGTCCTGTTCCACCTCGGTCTGGCTGATAAAGAACTGACGGGCCTGGCTGTAATGGTCGGAAAAGCTTTCCGGGCGAAGGCGCTGCTTGGTGCCCGCTTCCTCGGCCGGGTAGCCGTGGAAACCGCGCTGCGGGTTTTCGCGCGGGCCGCCTTCGGCACCGCCCCAGGAATTGGGCTCGTAGTTGGCGCGGCCTTTGGGGTTCTCCATCGCCATGTGCCCGTCCTGCTGCAGGGTGTGATAGGGGCACTTGGGCGCGTTGATCGGAATATGGGTGAAGTTGGGGCCGCCGAGACGCTTGAGCTGGGTATCCAGGTAGGAAAAGTTGCGGCCTTGCAGCAGCGGATCATTGGTGAAATCAATGCCGGGCACGATGTTCTGCGTACAGAAGGCCACCTGCTCGGTTTCGGCGAAAAAGTTATCCACGTTGCGGTTCAGTACCAGGCGGCCCACCGGGGTCACCGGCACTTCTTCCTCGGGAATGATCTTGGTGGGGTCGAGCACGTCGAAATCGAATTTTTCAGCGAACTTTTCGTCGAAAATCTGCAGGCCCAGTTCCCACTCCGGGTAGTCGCCGGATTCGATCGCGCCCCACATGTCCCGGCGATGGAAATCCGGATCGGCGCCGTTGATTTTCAGAGCTTCGTTCCAGACCACCGACTGCATGCCCTGTTTGGGCTTCCAGTGGAATTTCACGAAGGTGGACTCGCCCTTGGCGTTGACCATGCGGAAGCTGTGCACGCCGAACCCTTCCATGAAACGCAGCGAACGCGGGATGGTGCGGTCGGACATAATCCACATGACCATGTGCATGCTTTCCGGCGTCAGGGAGATGAAATCCCAGAAATTGTCATGGGCGGTCTGCGCCTGGGGAAAGCCCCGGTCCGGTTCCTGCTTGGCGGCGTGGATCAGGTCCGGGAACTTCATCGCGTCCTGGATGAAGAACACCGGAATGTTGTTGCCGACGATGTCCCAGTTGCCTTCCTCGGTGTACAGCTTTACGGCGAAGCCGCGCACGTCGCGCGCCAGATCCCCGGAGCCCTTATTGCCGGCCACCGTGGAAAAACGCACGAACGCCGGCGTGCGCTGGCCCTTTTTTTGGAACAATCCGGCGCGGGTCAGTTTGTCCAGCGGCGCGTAGTTCTCGAAGTAGCCGTGCGCCGCGAACCCGCGAGCGTGCACGACGCGCTCGGGAATGCGCTCATGATCGAAGTGGAATAGTTTCTCGCGAAAGTGGAAGTCTTCCAGGGCGGCGGGGCCGCGCTCGCCGACGGTGAGGGTGTTCTGGTCGTCGGCCACCGGCACGCCCTGCTTGGTGGTCAGGGTGGGCACTTCGCCCCCGGCGGTCTGGTGGGTTTCTCCGCCATTTCCTTTAACGGTTTTCCGGTCGCTCTTGGCTGCCTTCTTGGCCATGTTGCCTCCTGGGTGGTGTTCAATCCTTTGCTGGCTTCAAGCCTAGGCCCGGGAGTGAAAACTTCACAAGACGCTCACGGCGGCGGCACCCGGTAAAACAGCGGTGTCCGCCGGTCTCTTCATTCCAGGAAACTTGTGAAAGTGACGGTTCGATACTTTTATGAAATAAGAAAGGCGCTTATGAGGGGAATAACTAAGAAGTTCGTGGCGCTATTGAGGCCTTGGAGCTGGCACTTAAAGATGACCCGGACCAGGAACGTAAAAAACAGGGAAAAACCGTAAAACCTGTGCGCTTTCAGAACCAGGGTGACGGTTTCGCTTTAAATGCGTGTCCACGGATGACTAGGATGTGACAGTGTGATCAACCATCGACGACACAAGGAAGGCATGACTATGCGCAATCGACACCTGTTACTCGCTCTGTTCGCCGGCGCCGTTGCCGGCACCACCCAGGCGGCCACCACCATCACCCTGCACGAAGCCACCGATGAAGGCCCCGGTGACAGTGTCGGCACGGTCACCGTCACCGAGAGCGAATACGGCCTGGTGTTCACGCCGGATCTGAAGGATCTGGACGAGGGCATCCATGGGTTCCACGTTCATCAGAACCCCACCTGCCAGCCCGGCGAGAAGGACGGCGACACGGTGCCGGCCCTGGCCGCCGGCGGCCATTTCGACCCGGACAACAGCGGCCGCCACGGCACCCCCTGGGGCGACGGCCACCTGGGCGACCTGCCGGCGCTGTACGTGGACGATGAGGGCCGCGCCACGCTGCCGGTTCTCGCACCCCGGCTGGAGATGGACGACCTGAAAGGCCGCGCGGTGATGGTGCACGCCGGCGGCGACAACTACAGCGATCAGCCCAAACCTCTGGGCGGCGGCGGACCGCGTATGGCCTGCGGCGTGGTCGCCGACTAGTACGCTTTTCACCCTTTTTTCCTACCAGAACCGAAAACACCGGGCTCAGCCCGGTGTTTTTTTGTGCGTTAGGGCACGAATTACCTATGCATTGAGTCACAAATAAGAATGATGTCGTACTGATATCATCCAACTACTCTAGTAATCGCCACTAAGCGTGACCTAGTATCCGCCGAGTACGAACTTAACACTAGGCGGGTCGGGCTATGCGTAATCTTATAATCTCATTCATTGTGGCTTCAGGGCTTCTCTCCGGCGTGGCGTTCGGCGCGGACGACACCATGACGCCGCGTATCATCGGTGGGGACCCGGTCCCCACGGCGCGCAGCTGGATGGCGGAAATCGAGATCGGCGGCGCCAGTTACGGGTACACCCGCTGCGGCGGCGCCCTGGTGGCGCCGCGCTGGGTGCTCACCGCCGCGCATTGCGTGGACGACTACGCCGCCAGCGACCTGTATGTCTCCCTCGGGCACCTGAATCGCCATGAGCAGGCCCCGGAACGGTTGGCGGTGCGCTCGGTGCGCGTGCACGAGCACTACCGCACCGGCGTGTACCACAACGACCTGGCCCTGCTTGAGCTGTCCTCGGCCTCCCGGTTGGAGCCCCTGGACCTGGCCAAGGCGGACGAGATGAAAGCGTTGCGCGCCGGTTCCTCGGACGAGGCCCTGGTGGCGCTGGGTTGGGGGCAGACCGAAACCAGCAGCATGTCCGACACCCTGCAGCAGGCTGGTCTGGATTACGTGTCGCCGCAGCAGTGCGGCACCTACTGGAACAGTCTCACCTCCGGACAGATCTGCGCCGCCGAAAGAAACCCGGTGAACGGTACCAATCAGGACACCTGCCGGGGCGACAGCGGCGGGCCGCTGATCTTCCAGCAGGACGGACGCACCTGGCTGGTGGGCGTCACCAGCTACGGCACCGAGCGGTGCGCGTCCGGCGTGCCGGCGGTCTACACCCGGGTGAGCGCCTATCTGGGCTGGATCGAGAGCACCTCCTCCGGCGCCATGGTGGATTTGCACAGCGAATCCGAGGGCGAAAGCCTCTACACCGGCCCCGGGCGGGCGCTGTCCATGGACACCCGGGTCAGCAACCTGAGCCAGGTCAACGACGCCCGCCAGGTGGGCATCCGGATCCACCACAAGGCCGGCCTGCGGGTCAGCGCCGACGATCTGCAGTGCACCGCCCGCGGCGGCTACACCGATTGCCTGGGCGCGGCGGAACTGTCCACCGGCGCGGTCAGCAACAGCCACCGCCTGTGGCTGACCCCCACCCACGGCGGTACCTTCACCGACAGGGTCACGGTGACCCCGATCAGCGACAGCCACGACTATTACAGCGCCGACACCGAGCAGTTCTCACCGGTGTTCAGCGATGTGCCGGACATGACGCTGGAAGCCACCGCCACCCGTAGCGGTGGCACCGTTTCGGTCCGCGCGGAGATCACCAACCAGGCGCAGCACCGCGACGCCTATAACGCCTGGGCGAGCTTCCAGGTGCCCGCCGGCTGGGATTACGACAGCCTGCCCGCGGGCTGCACCGACACTCAGCCGGTGCGTTGCGACCTGGGCGACCTGGCGCGCGGCGAAAGCCGCACCCTGAGCCTGGCGCTGACCGGCGAGGGCAGCGGCCGGGTGTTCCTGGACGCGGGCGCCGCCAACGGTGATTTCCCGGCCGGCGATACCCGCGCCTTCGTGACGCCGGCGGCGGCCGGCCAGGAAAGCAGCCGTGGCGGCGACACCGGCGGGTCCGGTGGCGGCGGTGGCGGCGGCGGTGCCGGTGGCTGGGGCTGGCTGGCTCTGCTGGTGCTGGCGGGTCTGGCGCGCGGCGGGCGGCGGCCGGGGCTAGCCGTCCACCACGGATAAGTGACGTTTACGCTGCTCCGGCGCCAGGGCGCCGGCGTTGCCTTTCCAGGGCAGGGCGCCGAAGCCGGTGGGCACTTTGTCGAGCAGGTAGGGCGCCTTGATCACATCGAAGTAGGGCGAGTGATCGAAGTCGGCGGCGTGGAACACCCGGGGCTGCAGGCGCAGCAGCCGGGTCCCGGCGTCGCCGGGCTCCTTGACCAGCGGGTGCACCGGAAACTGGATAAAGGCGAAAGCCTCGCCCACGGCGGTGCCGGTGATGGCCCGCAACAGGTCGTTGGCCCAGCGGTTGAGCAGCCGCCGACGGGCGTGGCGCGCCAGGGTGCGCCAGGGCAGCAACCACAGCAGCGCCAGCGTGCTCCAGGTGTGCTGGGTGCCGGTGCCCACGCGGCTGATGGCGAAGCGCAAGGCGTCCTGGCATTCCGCCTCGGACAGATTCTGCGCCCGGCAGACCCGCAGGTGCAGATCGTGGAGATTGCTCAGGTCGCGAACGCAGAGCCCGCGCTCCAGGCTGGCGTCCAGCACCAGCTGGGTGTCCGGCCGGCAGGGCAGGTAATCCGCCAGCAGCGAGCGCAGGGCCGGGTCCGCCACTTCATGGGGACGGCCGATGTACAGCAGCACCCGTGAAAAGCGGCTGCCGGTGAGCACCTTCAGACGGCGGTCCAGAGGGCTGTCGCCGTCCACCAGCAGCACATCGCAGGGGCGCAGCTGGGCGCGCTGGCTTTCCAGGTCGCCGAGCGGCCAGTCGGAGTGGTCCGGTTGCCGCTGGAGACGTTCACAGAGCCATTGGTAGAGTCGCTGGGAATTCATGGCGTGATCCTACAGTAGCGCCACTGCGCGATCCATGACCGAATAGTCAGTATAGAAGTGCGGCGAGAAGCGCACGCCGCCGCCCCGTTCCGCGCACACCACGCCGCCGGCCTGCAGCCGCGCCCGGGTGTCCGCGGGGGCCTCGTCCATCAGCCGGAAGGTGACGATGCCGGCGCGCCGCTCCGCCTGCGCCGGGCTGAGCACCTCGGCGCCGCGGTCGCGCAGGGCGCTGTCCAGATAGCCGATTCGCTCCGCCAGGGCCCGGGCCACGGTGTCCATGCCCAGTTCCTGAAACAGAGAGAGGGAGGCGTCCAGGGCGTGGGCGCCGAGCATGTTCGGGCTGCCGCATTCAAAGCGGCGCGCGTCCTCGGCCACCCGCCAGCCGGTCTGGCTGTAGTCGCCGGCGTTGGCGATCATATGCCAGCCGAATTGCCGCAACCGCAGGCGCTCGCGCACCGCCGGCCGGCAGTAGAACAGCGCCAGGCCCTCCGGGCCGAGCATCCATTTATGGCCGTCGGCGACCACGAAATCCGCGTACACCTCGCCGCTGTCGAAGCGCACCGCGCCCAGGCTCTGGATCGCGTCCACGCAGAACAGCACGCCGCTGTCCCGGCAGGCGCGGCCGATCGGCGCCAGGTTCAGGCGGATACCGCTGCCGTACTGCACCGAGGACAGCGATACCAGACGGGTGCGTTCGCCGATGGCGTCGATCACCCGTTGTTCGGCGTCCGGGCCGCTCACGTCCACTTCCACCACCTCGACGCCCTGGTCGGCCAGGGCCTGCCAGGGAATCCGGTTGGACGGGAACTCCTGATCGCTGATCACCACCTGGTCGCCGGCCCGCCAATCGAGCCCCTGGGCGATCACCGACAGCCCTTCGGAGGTGTTCTTGAGCAGCGCCACGTCCGCCGGCTCGACGTTGATCAACCAACCGAGACGGTCGCGCAGACGTTGCTCCACGCGCGCCCATTGCGGGTAGTCCCGGGCGCCCACCTGGATATTCTGGTTGGCGAAGGCGACCACCGCGTCGCGGGTGCGGCGGGGCCAGGGGGCCACGGCGGCGTGGTTGAGATACAGCACGTCGTGGTGCAACGGGAATTCCGCTTTCAGGTCGACCATTGCCAGTGCTCCTCCACAAAACTCACTTGATTGTAACCGCCCTGGAGGTAACGTGCAGAGGGCGTGGTTATGGTAATCTAGCCCATAAACGAGGAGGTATAGATGGGTGACTTGGAAAAAGCCACGCGTAAGGCGCAGGAATTCCGGCAGCGCGAGCAGGAAATTCTGGACGCCGCACTGATTCTGTTTCTGGAGCAGGGCGAGGACCGCGTCACGGTGGAGAACATCGCCGACCGGGTGGGCATTGGCAAGGGCACCATCTACAAGCACTTCGAGACCAAGAACCAGATCTACCTGCTGTTGATGCTTCGTTACGAGGAGGATCTGGCGTCGCTGTTTCAGGACATCTCCGAGTCCGACGACAAGGAAACCCTGGCGCGCGAATACTTCCGCTTCCGGATCAGCGATCCGGCCCGCTACCAGTTGTTCGACCGGCTGGAAAACAAAGTGATCAAGGATCACGCCGTGCCCGAGCTGGTGGACAAACTGCACCGCATCCGCGAAGCCAATTTCGAGAAGCTCAACCACATCGTCGAGGCCCGCATCCAGGAAGGTTCCCTGGAGCCGGTGCCCGCCATCTATCATATCTGCTCCGCCTGGGCTCTGGCGCACGGCGCCGTTGCGTTGATGCAGTCGCCGTTCTATCAGCGCCTGATCGATGACAAGGACGACTTTCTCGATTTCCTGATCGAGATCGGCATCCGCATGGGCAACAAAGGCCAGCGCGGCAAATAAGGAATTTCGATGAGCAAAGCCGAGGAATTACTGGCGCTGCTGGAAAAAGCCGACCAGGACGAACAGGGGCTGCCCCCGGTACACAAATGGCAGCCGGAACGCCAGGACGATATCGATATGCGCATCGCCCGCGACGGCACCTGGTATTACCAGGAATCGCCGATTCAGCGCGAGCGCATGGTCAAGCTGTTCTCCACCATTCTGCTGCGCGAAGGCGACGATTATTTTCTGGTCACGCCGGTGGAAAAGCTGCGCATCAAGGTGGATGACGCCCCCTTTGTCGCCACCGACGTGGAGCGCGTCACCGACGGCGACCGCGAGAAGCTGGTGTTCACCACCAATGTGGGGACCCATGTGGTGGCGGGCGCGCGCCATCCATTACGGGTGGAGACCGACGCCGACAGCGGCGAGCCGGCGCCCTACGTGCATGTGCGCGACAACCTGGAAGCGCTCATCTCACGCAATATTTTCTACCAGCTGGTGGACTGGGCGCGCCGCGAAGAGCAGGGCGGCGGCGCCCGTCTGGTGGTGGATTCCGACGGCGAAACCTTCGAGCTCGGCGCGCTCTAGCCCGCGTCTTCCTGCCCGGGCTTGGGCAGGCCGGTGCCGCACTGCTTGCAGAAGCGGGCGTCCGGATCATGGTCATGGCGGTGGCAGTTGGGGCACTCGCGCTCGTAGCGCCGGGCCATGCTCGCCTTGGACATTTCCGCGGTGACGATGCCGGTGGGCACGGCGATGATGGCGTAACCGGTGATCATCGCCATGGACGCCACCGCCTGGCCCAGCGAGGTTTGCGGTGAAATATCGCCGTAGCCCACCGTGGTGATGGTGACGATGGCCCAGTAGATGCTGCGAGGAATGCTGGTGAAACCGTTGGCCGGCCCCTCCACCAGATACATCAGGCTGCCGAAGATGATGATCACGATCACCACCGAGAACATGAAGATGCCGATCTTGCGGCGGGTGCGCACCAGGGTGGCGCCGAGCTCGTTGGCCTCGGTCATCAGGTGGGCCAGCTTGAGCACCCGGAACACCCGCAATACGCGCAGCGCGCGGATGGTGAGCAGGTAGTTGGCGCCCGGCAGAAACAGGCTCAGGTAGGTGGGAATGATCGACAGCAGGTCCACCACCCCGAAAAAGCTGCGCGCGTAACGCAGCGGCCGGTCGCTGACCCACAGGCGGATCATGTACTCAAAGGTGAACAGCAGCGTAAAGAACCATTCCGCGCCGTACAGCCAGGTGCCGTATTGCTGATGGATGGACTGCACGCTGTCGAGCATCACCGCCGCGACGCTGGCGAGAATGGCGACGATCAGCAGCTGATCAAAATATTGCCCTGCCGGCGTATCGGTGCCGAAAATAATGTGGCGCCAGCGATCGCGCAGGGAAACGGAATCCGAACTCATGGAACCTCGGGCCGGGACATTGCGAGAACGCTATTCTGTCTTGTCCATCGTCCGTTGACCACTTAGTCTCTGTTTTATATACGAATAAAAAGCCGTCTGCTGTACCGCACCGCTTGAGGGGGGATCATGGCGCGCGTCAAAGCGTTGTTCATTTCGTTGTACCCATTCGCCTCGTTGTTTATCTGTGCCCATGCCCTGTGGCTGGGCTGGCAGGACCGGCATTGGCTGTGGGCCGGCCCGTTGCTGGTCAACGTGCCGATTCTGGTGTTGCTGGGCTGGCTGGTCAGCCTGGGGCCGGCGCGCACCAGCCCGCATTTGCCGCTGGCCACCCTGTGCGCCTGGCTCGGCGCGGCGGTGACCCTGCTGGGCACCTTGTCGCTCGGCGATCCCCGCTGGCTGGCCTGGTTGTACACCGGGCTGGGTCTGCTCGGCCTTTGCGCCTACCTGTTCTGGTACAGCCCCCTGCAGCGCGACGCCGCCGACGGCCCGCGGCCCGGCCAGTTGCTGCCGCCGCTGGCGTTCCGGGATCTGGAGGGGCGGCCGGTGTCCACCACCTCGCTGCACGGGGCGCCGGCGGTGATGCTGTTTTTCCGTGGCAACTGGTGCCCGGTGTGCATGGCCCAGGTGCGCGAGCTGGCCCGGCGTCGCCCGCAACTGGAACGGCGCGGTGCCCGCATTATCCTGGTCAGCGCTCAGCCCGGCGCCCGCACCGGTCGGCTTGCCGCCCGCCTGGGCGTGCCGATGGAGTGGTGGGTGGACCCGCAATTGGACGCCGCCCGGCAACTGCGCATCCTCGACCCCGGGGGCACGCCCCTGGGCCTGGAGCTGTTCGGCTACCCCTCGGACACGGTGCTGCCCACGGTGTTGATCACCGACGCCCGGGGCGAGATCTGCTACGTGGACCTGGCCGACAATTACCGGGTGCGCCCGGAACCCGCCACCTTCCTTCGCGTGCTGGACACCATGGTGCCGGCGCCGCGCTAGCCGCGGTGCTGGCACGGCCGTACCCTCGGGCGCTTCTCCGGTCAACAAAGGTTTCCGGGAGTCGTGCCGGATAACCGTTCGATTACCACCGCTACGCTTTATTACATACCCGCAACGGCGTGCATCTACATCGCTTTGCACACCCCTTCCATAGTCGCAAAGTCAGTCTCCATTTCGGGGGCCTAGCGACTAAGAAGTAAAACAGGGAGGGGTAAACCTTGGATACCAACATCAAACATCTCATCGGTGGTGGCGTGCTCGCGCTGCTGCTGACCGCCTGCGGCGGCGGAAGCAGCGGGGGCGGTGACGTCTCCGGCAATTCGCCGACGCCCTCAACCCGTGACCTGCCGGAAGAAATGGCGGCGGTCGTGGACGAGTCCAACGCCTTTACCGAAGAATTCTGCCCGGAGACCTCGGAAGGGGCCGCCGGCACGCCGCTTGATCCGGTTCTTTGCGTCGAGGAAAGCGAAGAATCCGAAGGCGGTGCGCCGGATCCCACCGACGTGGTCGCTCAGTTCTGTCCCACCGCGGCTTCCTCGTTCGATCTGGAAGGGGCGTTCGACCCGGCGGCGTTCACGGAAGGCTTCGATGATCCGGCCGCTTTCCTGACCGACGGCCCGTTGTCGTTCCCGATCGCCTGTCTGCAGGAATCGGCCACCAACCTGGACGGCCTGCAGGAGCTGATCGGCGGCAGCAACCCGATCACCGAGCAGCTGTGCCCGGTGGCGGCCACCGAGCCGTCCTTTGACCCGGCCACCTGTTTCGCGGAAGTGACCGGCGGCGCCAACGGCGGCCTGCCCGGTCTGCCCGGTGGCGGTGACGGCGGCGGCAGCGTGCCCGGTGCCGATCAGTTCCTGAACCAGTTCTGCCCGGAAAGCGCCGGTGCCGGTGTCGGCCCCGAGACCCCGCTGAACTGTCTCAACGAAGCCAGCCGTGTCTACATCACCATTGTCGACATGCTCACCAACCCGAACCCGCTCACCGAAGCCGTTTGTCCGCTGGAAGCCGGCACCGGCCGCGTGGACCCGGTGGTGTGTTTCGAGGAAGCCGTGAGCGGTGGCGGCCTGCCCGGCCTGCCCGGTCTGGGTGATCTGCCCGGTCTGCCTGGCGGCGGTGACGGTGGCGACGGCGGCACGCCGGACGTACCCGGTCTGGATCAGCTGACCGACGCGCTGTCCGGCATCTGCCCGGAGACCCTGGAAGCCGAAGTCGGCCCGACCACCCCGATCGACTGTCTGGCGGAAGCCGGCGGCAGCTTCGGCGGTTTCGAAGACCTGCTCGGCGGCCTGGGCGGCAGCAACCCGCTCACCGAGGCCCTGTGCCCGACCGCCGCCACGGCGGAAAGCTTTGACCCGGCGGCCTGCTTCACCGAAGCGGCCGGTCAGCTGCCCTCCGCACCCGGTGGTGGCGCCCCGCAGATTCCCGGCGCCGGCATGGCTCTGGAACGCATCTGCCCGGTGACCGCGGGTGAGGAAATCGGTCCCACCACGCCGTTCGACTGCCTGCTCGAGCTGGGCGGCGGCTTCGGCGACCTGGAAGGCCTGCTCGGCGGTCTCGCCGACGGTGGTCTGGAAGGCGGCAACCCGCTGACCGACGCCCTGTGCCCGGTGACGTCCGAGGAAGGTCTGGATCCGGCGGCCTGCTTCATGGAAGCCCTGGAAGGTCTGCCCGGCGGCGTGCCGCTGCCCGGCGGTGACGGCGGTAACCCGCTTCCCGGCGGTGAGCAACTGCTGGGCCAGCTGTGCCCGGAAGCCGGTGCCGGTGAAATCGGCCCGACCACCCCGATCGAGTGTCTGACCGAAGCCGGCCAGAACCTGAGCAACATCCAGGACATGCTCGGCGGCCTGGGCGGCAGCAACCCGCTCACCGAAGCCGTATGCCCGACCGCGTCCGCGGCCGAGCAGCTGGACCCGGCGGCGTGCCTGAGCGAAGCCCTGGGCGGCGGTCTGCCCGGCCTGCCCGGTGGCGGCGACGGCGGCGTGCCGGAAATTCCCGGTGTGAGCGATGGCCTGGCGCAGCTGTGCCCGGCGGCCGGCGCCGGCGAACTCGGCCCGACCACCCCGCTGGAGTGCCTCACCGAGGCCGGCCAGAACCTGGGCGGCCTGACCGACCTGCTGGGTGGCCTGGGCGGCAGCAACCCGCTCACCGACGCGCTGTGCCCGGCGGCCTCCGGCGCCGAGCAGCTTGATCCGGCGGCCTGCTTCACCGAAGCGCTGGGCAACCTGCCCGGCGCCCCCGGCGGCGACGGCGGCACCGGCGGCATCCCGGAAATCCCGGGTCTGAGCGACGGCCTGGCGCAAATCTGCCCGCTGGCACTGGAAGGCGAAGTGGGTCCGACCACGCCGCTGGACTGCCTGATGGAAGCCGGTGGCAGCCTGAGCCAGCTGCAGGATCTGCTGGGCGGCCTCGGTGGCGGCCTGGGCGGCGGTGAAGGCGGTGAAGGTACCGGTGATCCGGTGACCGGCGAGCTGTGTCCGGAAGCCGGTGCCGGCGGCCTCAGCCCGACCCTGCCGATCGAGTGTCTGCTGGAAGCGGGCCAGAACCTGCCCGACCTGCTCACCGGCCTGCTCGGTGGTCTGGCGCCGTAACGACGACGCTAACCGTTAGATCGGTGCCCCGCTGTTCGCAGCGAGGGCCGGTCCCCGAAAACAAAAAAGCCCCGACCAATTCAATGGTCGGGGCTTTTTTGTGGTTTGTGGGAGCTTGCCTGGCAAGCGAAAGGCCGGCTACTGATTCCGGCGGGGCAGGGTGTCGCGCACCTTGTCGGCGAGATCGCGGATGCTCTGCTCGGTGGTGTCCCAGGCGATACAGCCGTCGGTCACCGACACGCCGTATTCCAGATCGTCCAGATTGGCCGGCAGCTTCTGGTTGCCGCCCTTGAGGTGGGATTCCACCATCAGGCCGACAATCGACTTGTTGCCTTCCAGAATCTGGTTGCCGATGTTCTCCATCACCAGCGGCTGCAGGTTCGGGTCCTTGTTGGAGTTGGCGTGGGAGCAGTCCACCATGATGTTGGTGGACACACCGGCTTTCTCCAGAGCGCTCTCCGCCAGGGCCACGGACACCGAGTCGTAATTGGGCTTGCCGCCGCCGCCGCGCAGCACCACATGGGCGTAGGGGTTGCCCTTGGTGGTGGTCAGCGCCACCCGGCCGTCCGGGTCGATGCCCAGGAAACGGTGCGGATGCTTGACGCTGAGCATGGCGTTGACCGCCACGTCCAGGCTGCCGTCGGTGCCGTTCTTGAAGCCCACCGGGCCGGACAGCCCGGAAGACATCTCCCGGTGGGTCTGGGATTCGGTGGTGCGCGCGCCGATCGCCGACCAGGAGATCAGGTCCTGCATGTACTGCGGGGTGGTCGGGTCGAGTGCCTCGGTGGCCGCCGGCAGGCCCAGCTCGGCCACGTCGAGCAGCAGCTTGCGGGCAATGTGCAGGCCGTCCTGCACTTTGAAGGAGTCGTTCATGTAGGGGTCGTTGATCAGACCCTTCCAGCCCACCGTGGTGCGCGGCTTTTCGAAATACACGCGCAGCACCAGAAACAGGGCGTCGTCCACCTCGGCGGCCAGCTTCTTGAGCCGCTCGGCGTATTCCATGGCCGCTTTCGGGTCATGGATGGAGCAGGGGCCGATCACCACGAACAGGCGCGGATCCTTGCGGTCGAGGATGTCGCGGATCTGCTGGCGACCCTGGAATACGGTTTCCGCCGCCGCTTCGCTGAGCGGCAGCTTTTCCTTCAGGGCCCGGGGGGTGATCAGCACCTCCTGGGATTCGATGTTGAGATCGTCTAATTGCTTCTGGCTCATGAGTCTGGCTATGCCTGTTATTTCGGTGTCGACGGATTTTGGCAGTCTAGCCGAATCCGTTGCAGGAATCAGCCTATTGCCGGGATAGAGTGGCGCTGGTGTCGCTGAGCAGTTCGCGGACATAGGCGGGCACCAGTTCGGTGGCGCGCCCGTGACGGTGTTCGTGAAACGCGGTGAGCTGCTCCGAGGGCTCCAGATTGAGTTCGGTGGTGTGCGCGCCGCTGGCCCGGGCTTCCGCCACGAAGCCGGCGGCCGGGTAGACGTTGCCGCTGGTGCCGATGCTGATAAAACGCTCGCAGCCGGCCAGGGTGGCGTAGATGCGCTCCATCTCCAGGGGCATTTCACCGAACCACACCACGTGGGGGCGCAGGCAGCCGGCGGCGCCGCACACGGTGCAGGTCAGGGCCGGGTCCAGATCGCGGTCGGCGGCGACCAGGGTATCGGTGCTCTGGCAGCGCGCCTTGAGCAGCTCACCGTGCATGTGGATGACGTTCCGGCTACCGGCGCGCTCGTGCAGATCGTCCACGTTCTGGGTCACCACCAGCACCTGGCCGGGCAGCGCCTGCTCCAGCTCGGCCAGGGCCCGATGGGCGGCATTGGGCTGGATCGCCGGGTCACGCAACTGTTCACGCCGCCGGTTATAGAAGCTTTGCACACCATGCGGATCGCGCTGGAAGGCTTCCGGGGTGGCCACATCCTCGATGCGGTGGTTTTCCCACAGGCCGCCGGCGTCGCGAAACGTATTGATACCGGATTCCGCCGAGATTCCGGCGCCGGTAAGTATTACAATCCTTTCCTGCATGGCTGCTGCCTCCGCCTGTCTTCTTCGTTACCGTGGAGTGTTATGGATACCATCATCTCAAGGCAGGAAACACTTTCCCTGCCGGCCCGGGGACCTGTCAATTTGCTGCACTTCCACCAGGGTATGGTGCTGCTGATCGGCGCCGACGCGGTGGGTCTGTATCGCGACCGGCGCGCCGTGGAAGACCCGCTCGCCAATGGTCTGGTCGGCTACGAGCCGATTCCCGAGGCGCTGCGCTGCGAGTTCGAAGAGCCGGACGGCTATGTGGTCGAGCAGATGTCCGGTTTTATCGGCCTGCGTTCCGGCGCCGCCATGTTCATACGCCCGGATGGCGTGGCGCTGTACGCTAGCAGCCTGGATGCGCTGCACAACCGTGATTGCCAGTGGGTAATCCCGTTTCCACCCCTTAATTCCTAGGAACCGCCGGTTCCTTCACTGGAGAGATCCATGGCTGAAGAAAGCACTCGCCTGCGTCTGCGGCAACTGACCCTGGAAGACTACCCGGCGCTGGCCCGGTTGATGGATCAGGTGTACCACGACATCGGCGGTGCCTGGCCCGAGGAAACCATCGCCACCCTGATCCGGTTGTTCCCGGAAGGGCAGTTGGTGATCGAGGACAACGGCACGCTGATCGCCACGGCGTTGACGGTAAAGGTGAGCTACGACCGGTTCTCCAACCCGCACCGCTACGAAGACCTGATCACCGACGACAAGGTGCGCTCGCACAGCCGCAAGGGCGATGCGCTGTACGGCCTGGACGTGTTCGTGGACCCCGAGTACCGGGGTTACCGCCTGGGCCGGCGGCTCTACGAGGCGCGCAAGGATCTGTGCCGGGAGGAAAACCTGCGGGCGATTCTGGCCGGCGGCCGTCTGCCCGGCTACACCAACTACGCGGACAAGATGACGGTGACCGAGTACATCGCCGAAGTGGAAGCCCGCACCATTTACGACCCGATTCTGACCTTCCAGCTGTCCAACGGTTTCGACGTCAAGCGCCTGCTGGTGAAGTACCTGCCCGAGGACGAAAGCTCGCGCGGCTACGCCACCCTGCTGGAGTGGGACAATATCCTCTATCAGCCGGAGGACGACGGCGACTGGCCGCGCCGCTCGGTGGTGCGCCTGGGCGTGGTGCAGCGCCGCATGCGCAGCGCGCGCTCGGTGGAAGACCTGCTCAGCCAGGTGGAGTTCTTCATCGATTCGCTGTCCGATTACCGGGCCGATTTCGCCGTGCTGCCGGAATTCTTCAGCGCGCCGCTGATGGGCCTCAAGACCGACCTCAATTCCGTGGAAGCGGTGCGTTACCTGGCCAGCTTCACCGAGGAAATCCGCGACGCCATGGCGGACATGGCGGTGAGCTACAACATCAACATCATCGGCGGCTCCATGCCGCTGGAAGAGGACGGGCGCATTTACAACGTCGCCTATCTGATGCGCCGCGACGGCTCGGTGGAGCAGCAGAAGAAGATTCACATCACCCCCCACGAGCGCAAGGACTGGGCGATCCAGGGCGGTGACGGCCTGCGTATTTTCGACACCGACGCCGGCCGCATCGGCATTCTGATCTGCTACGACGTGGAATTCCCGGAGCTGGGCCGGCTGCTCGCCGAGCAGGGTATGGAGATTCTGTTCGTGCCGTTCTGGACCGACACCAAGAACGGCTACCTGCGCGTGCGTCATTGCGCCCAGGCGCGGGCGATCGAGAACGAATGCTACGTGGCGATTTCCGGCAGCGTCGGCAACCTGCCGCGCGTCGACAACGTGGACATTCAGTACGCCCAGTCCGCGGTGTTCTCGCCCAGTGATTTCTACTTCCCCCACGACGGCACCATCAGCGAGTCGGTGCCCAACACCGAGATGCTGCTGTTCGCCGACATCGACCTGGAAAAGCTCAAGCTGCTGCACAGCGAAGGCTCGGTCACCAATATCCGTGACCGCCGCAAGGACCTGTACAGCCTGGTCTGGAAGGGCAAGGAAGAGCTCGACCCCTGAGTTCCGGGGCGGCGCGTGTCAGCGCCGCTCGCGGAAGGTTTGCACCACCTGTTCCGCCAGCGCCTCGGCGGCGGGGCCGGAGCCGTCGCGGCGTACCAGCGCGATCTGGTAATCACCCAGGGCGGGCAGGCCGTTTTCCGGGCCCAGCACGCGCAGCGGCGGCTGCACCAGGCTGGCGGGGAAGGGCGCCACCGCCAGGTCGGCCAGCATGGCCGCTTCCTGGCCGGCGCAGTGCTCGCTGTTATACGCCACCCGGTAGCTGATTTCCGCCTTATCCAGCGCGCCCAGCGCCATCTCCCGCCAGGCACAGCCGTGGTTGGCCAATGACAGCGGCAGCGGCGAGCGCTGCACCGCCACGCCGCCGTCGCGGCCGGCCCAGACCAGCGGCTCGGTGTGCACCACCTCGCCGCGCTTGGCGCTCAGGTCGCTATGGCCCAGGGTCACCAGCGCCAGATCCAGCTCGCCGTCGTCCAGCCGTTTCAGCAGGTCGACGCTGCGCCCGGCGTTGACGTTCACCTGCACCGCCGGGTGCGAGCGCGCGAAGCGGGTCAGCACCTGGGGCAGCACCCGGGTGCCCACATCGTCCGGCGTGCCCAGGCGCACGCTGCCTTCCAGGGACGGCGCCAGAAACCGGCCCACCGCTTCCTCGTTGAGCTTGAGCAGCCGGCGTCCGTAGCCGAGCAGCACTTCGCCCTCCGGCGTCAGGGACACCCGGCGCGCCTCGCGTATGAACAGGCTCTGGCCCAGGGTCTCCTCCAGGCGTTTGATCTGCATGCTCAACGCGGAAGGGGTGCGGAACACCTGGTGGGCGGCGCGGGTGAAGCTGCCGTTCTCGGCGATGGCCACGAAGGTACGCAGGGTGTCGGTGTCGAGAAGGGGCAGCGAGGCGTTCTCCGGCCGGGCCTTGGCGACGGTCATGGCGGGCTCTCCGATCGTTCAATATTTCTGAACGGGTAATGTAATTCTTTTCGTTGGAGTTAACAATGTGAAGCCTGCATGCTTTCTTCCATAGGCCGGGGCGGTGCCCGGTCGACGACCGATCAAGGAGACCGTCATGAAGGAGAGAGCCATGCAACAGAAGCCACGCCCCCAACGCGACTACCCGGACCCGCAACTGTACATGCCGGCAATGCCGCCGCTGGGCCTGCTCAACGCCTTTGAGCGCCGCGTCCAGAAATGGTGGCGCCAGCGCGCCGAGCGCCGGCAGGCGGCGGCACTGCGCCGCTCACGCCCCAGCGGCCAGCATTAGGCGACTTGTGGGAGCTTGCTTGCAAGCGAAAGGCCGGCAAAGCCGGCCGGCGGGATTCCAGAGAGCTTGTTTGAGCTGCCGTTAGACAGGCCTCTGGTATCCCGCCGGGAGCTTCGCTCCCTTTCGCGGGCGGGGCCCGCTCCCACAAGCCCGCTCCCACAAGGTGCTCGCACAAGGGCCCGCAGCCCAAATTCCGGACACAAAAAAGGCGCCGTTAAGGCGCCTTTCTTGTTGCGATTGAGCCCGCCGAATTACATGTTCGGGTAATTCGGGCCGCCGGTGCCTTCCGGCGCCACCCAGTGGATGTTCTGGGTGGGGTCCTTGATGTCGCAGGTCTTGCAGTGCACACAGTTCTGCGCGTTGATCTGGAAGCGCTTGTCACCGGTGCTTTCGTCCTCGACCACTTCGTACACGCCCGCCGGGCAGTAGCGCTGCGCCGGTTCGTCGTACTTGGGCAGGTTGTACTCGATCGGCACGCTGGGGTCCTTCAGCGTCAGGTGGCAGGGCTGATCTTCTTCATGGTTGGTGTTGGACAGGAACACCGAATCCAGTTTGTTGAAGGTCAGTTTGCCGTCCGGCTTGGGATAGCTGATTTTCTTGCACTGATCCGCCGGCTTCAGGGTGTCGTGGTCCGGGGTGGTGTCCCGCATCGTGAACGGCATCTTGCCGTTGAGGATGTTGAGGTCCACGAACGCGAAGGCGGAACCCAGCAGGTTGCCGAACTTGTGCTGGGCCGGGCCGAAGTTGCGCTGCGTGTGCAGCTCTTCGAACACCCAGCTGCTCTCGAACTGGCTCTTGTACTCGGTCAGCTCGTCGCTGCCACGGCCGTCCTTGATGGCCTTGGAAATCACTTCCGCGGCGATCATGCCGGACTTCATGGCGGTGTGGTTACCCTTGATCTTGGCGAAGTTCAGGGTGCCGGCGTCACAGCCCACCAGCAGACCGCCCGGGAAGGTCATCTTCGGCAGGGACTGCAGGCCGCCCTTGGCGATGGCCCGGGCGCCGTAGCTGACGCGCTTGCCGCCTTCCAGGAATTTTTTGATTTCCGGGTGGGTTTTCCAGCGCTGCATTTCATCGAAGGGTGAAACGTGCGGGTTGGAATAACCCAGGTCGGTGATCAGACCCAGGGTCACCTGGTTGTCTTCCATGTGGTACAGGAAGCCACCGCCGTGGGAGCCGGATTCGCTCAGCGGCCAGCCGGCGGTGTGCACCACCAGGCCCTGCTGATGCTTGGCCGGATCGATTTCCCACAGTTCCTTGATGCCCAGACCGTAGTGCTGGGGATCGACGCCTTCGCGCAGGTTGAATTTTTCCATCAACCCTTTGCCCAGGTGGCCGCGGCAGCCTTCGGAGAACACGGTGTACTTGGCGTGCAGCTCCATGCCGGGGGTGTAGCTGGGCTTCTTCTCGCCGTTGTGGTCGATGCCGGAATCGCCGGTGGCGATGCCTTTCACCGAGCCGTCCTCGTTATAGAGCACTTCGGTGGCGGCGAAGCCGGGGAACACTTCGATACCGAGGCCTTCCGCCTGTTCGGCGAGCCAGCGGCACAGGTTGCCCAGGGAAATAACGTAGTTGCCCTCGTTGTGCATGGTCTTGGGCACGAACGGGTTGGGCACCTTGGAGCCTTTCTCGGCGCCGGTGAAGTAGAAGATTTCGTCGCCGCCGACTTCGGTGTTCAGCGGGGCGCCGAGTTCTTTCCAGTTGGGGAACAGCTCGTTAAGCGCGCGCGGCTCGAATACCGCGCCGGAGAGGATATGGGCGCCTACTTCAGAGCCTTTCTCCACCACCACGACGCTGAGTTCCTGACCGCTTTCCTGGGCGATTTGACCCAGGCGGCATGCGGTTGCCAGACCGGACGGACCGGCGCCGACGATGACGACGTCGACTTCCATAGATTCGCGTTCCACAGCCTGTCTCCTAGCTTTCGGTTCTCTTGGGGTGGCGCGGAGTATAAAGGCATCCTCCATATCGCACCACTTTTCGGAATCGACTTTCACGCCGATTCAAACACTTGTTTGGATTATCCCTTGCCAGGTGGTTGATTTACAAGGATATCGGCGACCGGCGGGGCATGAAACAACGACACAATTGGCAGCAAAATCATCCGCTTACCCGACTTCGGCCTATTGACCTGCCGGGGGGCAGCGTTCAAGATACCGGCTCTCGCGCGGGGCCCCGGCGTTCGGCGTCGTCTCGCCTCTTTCATCGTTTCCGTCCTTATTAAGTACTGGTGAAAGCGAGTATTCGGGCGGGTTGCCACAAGGCACGGTGGGCTTCCAAACCCTGCTTTGTGGCAGCCCCCGGACGGAAGCGACTTCAGTCACCAAGTGGAAGATTCCGAGGATCCTATGAAGGTTCTTGTACCCATCAAGCGAGTCATTGACTACAACGTTAAGGTTCGCGTGAAGGCGGACAACTCTGGCGTTGATCTCGCCAATGTGAAAATGGCCATGAACCCCTTCTGCGAAATCGCCGTGGAAGAAGCGGTACGCCTGAAAGAAAAAGGCGTCGTGACCGAAATCGTCGCTGTCAGCATCGGCCCGAAAGCCGCTCAGGAACAGCTGCGCACCGCCATGGCGCTGGGCGCCGACCGGTCCATCCTGGTGGAAACCGATGAAGAGATTCAGCCGCTGGGCATCGCCAAGGCGCTGAAAGCCATCGTTGAAGAGGAAAAGCCGGAAATGGTGATCCTCGGCAAACAGGCCATCGACGATGACAACAACCAGACCGGCCAGATGCTGGCTGCTCTGACCGGCATGCCCCAGGGCACGTTCGCCTCTGAAGTGAACGTGGAAGAAGGCAAGGTCAAGGTGACCCGTGAAATCGACGGCGGCCTGCAGACCGTGGAACTGAAACTGCCGGCGGTGGTGACCACCGACCTGCGTCTCAACGAGCCGCGCTACGCTTCCCTGCCCAACATCATGAAAGCCAAGAAGAAGCCGCTGGACGTTAAAACCCCGGCTGATCTGGGCGTTGATATGACCCCCCGCGTGACCATCGAGAAGGTGGAAACACCGGCCGAGCGCAAGGCGGGCGTTATGGTGGGCTCCGTGGACGAGCTGGTCGAGAAACTGAAGAACGAAGCGAAGGTGATCTGATGAGTGTTTTAGTTTACGCCGAACACGACAACGCCACGCTCAACAAGGTTACTTTGAGCGTTCTCGCCGCCGCCAAGGAAATCGGCGGTGACATCACCGTGCTGGTCGCCGGCAAAGGCTGCGGCGCCGTGGCCGAGGAAGCCGCCAAGGCGGAAGGCGTGAGCAAGGTACTGTGCGCCGACAACGACGCCTACGAGCATCAGCTGGCCGAGAACATCGCCGAGCTGGTCGCCGAAGTGGGCGCCGATTACAAGCACATCCTGGCCGCCGCCACCACCACCGGCAAGAACTTCGCGCCGCGTGTGGCCGCGCTGCTGGACGTCGCCCAGATCTCCGAGATCTCCGACGTGATCGACGGCGATACCTTCAAGCGTCCGATCTACGCCGGTAACGCCATCGCCACCGTCAAGTGCGCCGACGAGAAGAAAGTGATCACCGTGCGTGGCACTTCCTTTGACGGCGTGGCGGCGGAAGGCGGCTCCGCGTCCGTGGAAAACCTGGACGTGGTGAAAGACAGCGGTCTGTCCAGCTTCGTCAGCGAAGAGCTGGCCAAGTCCGACCGTCCCGAGCTGACCAGCGCCGACATCGTGATCTCCGGTGGCCGCGGCATGGGCAACGGCGACAACTTCGAGATCCTGTACAAGGTGGCCGACAAGCTGGGCGCCGCCGTCGGTGCCTCCCGCGCCGCCGTGGACGCCGGCTTCGTACCCAACGACATGCAGGTGGGTCAGACCGGTAAGATCGTCGCACCCCAGCTGTACATGGCGGTGGGCATCTCCGGTGCGATTCAGCACCTGGCCGGCATGAAGGACTCCAAAGTGATCGTTGCCATCAACAAGGACGAGGAAGCCCCGATTTTCCAGGTGGCGGACTACGGCCTGGTGGCGGATCTCTTCGAGGCCGTTCCGGAGCTCGACAGCAAGCTCTGATCCCGATGTAACATCGGTATCAACGAAAAAGCCCGGCCTTCGCGCCGGGCTTTTTTGTGCCTGAAATTTGTGGAGGTGAGGGCGCTGTGGGAGCGGGCCCCGCCCGCGAAAGGCAAGCAAAGCTTGCCGGCAACGGTTGCCCCGGAGGATCCCAGAGGCCTGTTCCAACTCCATAGTTATGCCGATTCTTCGAGTCGCTCCGCCAGCGCCAGGGCGGCGGTAAGCCCCGGCGATTCAATGCCGAGCAGGTTTACCAGGCCGTCGATACCGTGCTCCCCCTGGCCCTGGATCAGAAAGTCCCGGTAGGGCTTGCCGTCCAGCCACAGCTTGGGGCGCACGCCGGCGTAGTCCGGCTGCAGCGCGCCCGCCGGCAGGCCCGGCCAGTAGCGCCGCACCGCCTGCTCGAAGCTTTCCCGGCGACTTTCGTCCACCCGGTAGTCCGGCCGTTCCGCCCACTCCACGTCGGGCCCGAAACGGGCGCCGCCGGCCAGATCCAGGGTCAGGTGGACGCCCAGGCCGTCGGCGTCGGGCAGGGGATAGATCAGCCGCTCGGCGGGCGGTTTGCCGCGCAGCTTGAAGTAGTGCCCCTTGGCGAAGCGCTGTTCCGGCCGATGCTTTTCCGGCAACCCGTCCATCAGGCCGGTGAGAGGCACCGCGCCGAGGCCGGCGGCGTTGATCAGGCGCTCCGCGCGCAGCTGGAAAGGCTGGTCCGGGCCTTCCACGGTGAGGGTGAAACGCCCCGGCCGGCAGTCGATATGCGTCACCCTGTGACGCAGGGCGATCACCGCGCCGTGGTTTTCCGCTTCCGCGGCCAGACTGGCCATCAGGCCGTGGCTGTCGACGATGCCGCTGGTGGCGCTCTCCAGCGCCTGCTCCGCGCGCAGCCAGGGCGCCTCCCGGCGCAGCCGCTCGCGGCTCACCAGGCTGAGCCCCTTGGCGCCGGCGGCGCGGGCGTTGGCGTACAGGTCCTCCAAAGCCCCCGTCTGGCCGGGGCCGGCCACCACCCATTTGCCGCAGCGGCGGTGGGCGATGCCCCGGGCGGCGCAGTACTCGTAGAGCAGCGCCTTGCCGCGCAGGCAGGTTTCCGCCTTGAGCGAGCCGGGCGGGTAGTAGAGCCCGCCGTGGATCACTTCGCTGTTGCGCGAGGAAAGATGCTCGCCGATGTGGGCTTCCGCCTCCAGAACGACCACCGCCTGGCCGGCCCGGGCCAGGCGCCGGGCCACCGCCAGACCGATGACGCCGGCGCCGATCACCACGCAGCCGGTTTCTTCCAGCGGCAAGGACATGGCTTGGCCTTACCGTGCCCCTTCCGGTTCAACGTCTCCGGAGGCCGCTTTCTCGCCTTTGCCGTCGTTCACCGCGTTGTCGTAGAACAGATAGCGGGAGGTCTCGTACGTGCCCCGGGCCAGATCGAACAGCTTCTGGAAGGTTTCCGGGTCGTCGCCGGCCCGGTCCTGCTCAGGCTCGTCGCTGTACAGCTCGTGCAGGGTGGCCGCTTCGCCGTCGTGGTTGAGGCGCGCCAGGTGCTCGCGGGTGACCATGCCGATCTGCGGCGCCGGGCCCTCGCGCAGTACCACGAAGGCGCTGCGTTCGCCCTCCGGGGCCGGCATCTGGATGTCCCGGCCCAGGGTGGTGTTGCGGTATTCCATACCCAGCATGCCGGCCAGGGTCGGCATCACGTCCACCAGGCTGACCACGTCTTTCACATGGCGCGGCTCCAGCATGCCGGGGGCGTACAGCATGTGCGGCACATGGTGGCTTTCCAGGCCCAGTTGCTCCTGGAAGGGCGGCATGTGCGAGAGGGTGGTGATGCGATTGTTGTGGTCGCCGAAGAACACGAAAATGGTGTTATCGAAGTAATCGCTTTCCCGGGCCATGTCCATGTAGCGGCCCACGTTGTAGTCGAGCAGCCGCACCGCGTTGTACTGGGCGGTATTGCGGAAGCCGTTGGCGTTGAGTTCCTGTTCCGGCGGCGAACGGGTTTCGAAGTCGTCGTTGTTCTCCGGAATGGTGAAGGGCCGGTGGTTGCCGGCGGTCTGGATAAAGGCGAAGAACGGCTGGTCCGACGGCAGGGCCTCCAGAATCCGGTGGGATTCCTTGAACAGGTTCAGGTCGGAGATGCCCCAGACGTCCACGTTGGGCGACTGCCAGTCGCCTTCCTCGTAGAGCTCCAGGTCGTCGATGCTGCGCGTGAGCACCGCCTCCAGGTTGGCCCAGCCGGCGTTGCCGCCCACCATGTACAGCTTCCGGTAGCCCTCCAGCTGGTTGACGATGTTGCGCTGGTGGCCGATCAGCGGGTTACGGCTGGCGGTCTCCTCCGGCGCCACGTCGGGGATGCCGGTGAGAAACGCCCAGATGCTTTTCGCGGTGCCGGTGACCGGCACGTAGAAGTGCTCGAAGAACCAGCCTTCGCGGGCGATGCGGTCGAGATTGGGGGTGGGGTCGAACGGTGTGCCGTAGGCGCCCACGCGGCTGGCGCCCAGCGATTCCAGCATCACCACCACGATGTTCGGCGGCCGGTCCACGTCCAGCCGGTGCGGCTGGACCGACACGTTGCGCTCGAAATTCAGCGGCTCCCGGGCCTGCTCCGGCAGCGCCAGGAAGTCCGCCATCAGCGGGTAGTATTTCTCCACCGCCTCGCGGTCGAAGGGCTCGCTGCTGAGCAGGGTGGTGTCGTAGAGGAACAGCACCGGATTCAGCCCCAGGGCCGCCACCGCGTTATTGCCGGAGGCGAAGGCGTCACTCCAGCGCAGCGGCACCGGGTTTTCCAGGTTGATGTCGGAGACCCGGCCGAGCAGGCCGAACACCAGCGCCAGGAATACCACCACGCCGCCGATCCACTTGCTGCCGGTGCCCATGGGCATCGGCGCGCGCAGCAGGAAACGGCGCGCCAGCGCCCGGAAAATCAGCGCCATCACCGCGGTCACGGCCAGCCAGCCCAGGGTGATCCACACCACCGGATAGCTTTCCCAGACCATGCGGGTGGAGATCGCGGTGTCTTCCAGGAAGCGGAAGGCGGTCACGTTCAGCCGGTCGCCCAGGTAGACGTAATGGCCGAAGTCGAGGATGTAGGTGAGCACCACGACCAGCACCGCCAGGGTGATGTACACCAGCCCCAGCACCCGCACCGGGGCCGAGCGCACCAGGTTAAAGCGCGGCAGCCAGGCCAGCACCGCCAGGGGCAGCACCATCAGCAACGCCAGCCGCAGATCGAAGCGCAGCCCCACGCCCAGGGCATGGTAAAGGTCGCCGGAATCCGCCTGCACGGTGTCGCCCACTTCGGAGAAGAACGCGAAGAACACCGCTCTCATAACCACGAACAGTGCGAACAGCGCCACCACGCTGGATGCCAGAAAACGAAGCCGGCGTGACTTCCACCACCCCATGTATGCCTCCGGGTCAGGTTGATAGGAAATTCAGGCGGCCTATGCTACCGATACAGGGTCCGCAGTGCATGCGGTATTGGAGACCCCTTCTTATGGTGGCAACTGAATCCCGGAACGGCGTCACGGTGGTGACGCTGAAGCCTCACCTCTCCGCCGACTGGCCCCAGGTGAAACGCTTTATCGCGCTGATCGCGGTGGTGGTGTTCACGGTGGCGGCGGCCTGGACCCTGGCCGGCATCTGGCTGGCGTTGCCGTTCGCGTTCATCGAGGTGGGGCTGATCGGCTATCTGCTCTACCGGGTCTGTTTCCGCCTGTCCTACCTGCACCAGCGCATCGCCGTGGAGCGGGGCAGGGTGGTGCTGCACGAGGGCGTGCGCGGCCCGGACCGGGAGTGGATTCTGGCGCGCCCGGCGGCGCACCTGCACGTGGTGCTGCCGGTTAAGGAGGTGGACATGATCGGCCTGCATCTGTGCGACGACGACACCCGCCTGGAGCTGGGCGCCTTTCTCAACGGCGACGGCCGCGAACAGGCGCGCCAGGCGCTGCGCGACGCCGGCCTGGTGGAAACCTCGGACCGCTGGTGGGTGCAGGGCTGAGCCCCGATGCCAACCCCAACAGGAGACTGCAATGAAGTACATCTTCGAAGTACGCATGAAGGACGGCTACACCGTGGAGGAATACGCCCAGGGCTGGATCGAGGCCAGCGAGATCATCCAGCAGACGCCGGGCGCCCGCGGCACCTACCTGCACCGCAAGATCGGCGAGCCGGACACCCTGCTGGCCATCGCCCATTGGGACTCCAAGGCGCACCGGGACGCCAAGGACGACAGCCGCAGCGCCAAGGTCAAGGCGATTCTGGAAAAACACGCCCGCACCTGCGAGATCACCCCGCTGGGCGAATTCGAAGAGCCGGAATGGGAAGTGCACCCCGAGGGAGGTGACGGTGAGCGCTAGACGGTCGGTGTGGGGCAGGGCGGCGCTGCTGGCCGCGCTGATCGGTCTGGCCGGTTGCGACTATTCCGACGCGCCTCAGGCGGCGCCGCTGCGAATGCTCGCCGAACAGCCGGCCGACTATGACGGCGAACTGGTGACCACCGCCGGTACCGTGCGCCATTTCCAGGACCCGCTGCACTACTGGATCGAGGACGACGACTTGAACCGGGTGGCCCTGAAGCCGGTGGAAAACGTGGAAGCCCATCTGGGCAAGCGGGTACGCGTCACCGGCGTTTTCCACTACCAGGAAAACGCCGGCCGCGAAATCGAGCTGGAGTCGATCCGGGAAGAACCCTGATCAGCCCTCGATCTGGAACTTCAGGCCGGCGTTGTCCACCAGCCGCTTGATCAGCTTGTCACCGAACGCCGGCGCCGTGGTCCAGATGCCGCCGGCGGTATCGTCGGCGTCTTGCACCAGGCACAGGGCGCTCTCGGCGATCATCCGCGAGGTGGAGCCGTAGCCCGGGTCACGGTTGCCGGACACGCTGGCCTTCAACTGCCGGCCGTCGGCGGTCTCGCCGATAAACAGCACGTCGTAGAAGCCGTTTTCGCGCTCTTCCTTGCTCGGGCCTTCGCCGGGCTTGGGCGCGTCCTTACCGGACAGGGAACGGTCGTTGGTCACCGCCTCGGCGGTGGCCTTGCCCTTCTCGCCGGGGCCGGTGAGGATCATCTCGTCGTACACGAACTGATCGCCGTAGGCGTGGCCCAGCAACTGGTTGGAGCGGTGCACGTTGCGGGTGTTGATGGTCGCCATCACGAACGGCGCCAGCCAGGTGTGCAGCTCGTCGTCGTAGACCGGCTCCCTCGGCTCCGGCTGCTCCGGGCCCTTGAAGCCCGGCGTCAGGGAAAACGGGTCGGTGAGCAGCTGGTAGATCTTCGGGTCCTTCTTGGCGGCCACCAGGGTCGCCTGCAGGCTGGCGGCGGTACCGCCGGAGAAGGTGCCCTTCATCTTGCGCACCCGGCCCTTCACGCGGGGCAGGTAGGCGCCCAGGTTCTCCTTGGCGTACTGCTGCAGGAAGTACACGCCCATATCAAACGGGATAGAATCAAACCCGCAGGAAAACACGATCCGCGCGCCGCTCGCCTTGGCGGCCTCGCCGTGGGCGTCGATCATCTGGCGCATCCACGCCGGCTCGCCGCACAGATCCACATAGTCCGTACCGGTCTTGGCGCAGGCCGCCACCAGCGGCTCGCCGTACAGCTGGTACGGCCCCACCGTGGTCAGCACCACGCGGGTGCGCTTCGCCAGCGCCTCCAGGGTCTCCGGCTTGTCGGCGTCGGCGGTGATCAGCGGCACCGAATCCGGCACGCCGATTTCCTCGCGCACCGCCTTCAGCTTCTCCTCGCTGCGGCCTGCCATGGCCCACTTCACGTCGCCATCGGCGCCGTACTGCTGATGCAGATACTCCGCCACCAGCCGGCCGGTGAAGCCGCTGGCGCCGTACACCACGATGTCGAACTCTCTCCCGTTGCTCATAATCGGCAATCCGTTCTGTTGCGAATGATGCGCCTACTATAGACCCCGTGCCGCGCCCCTGGGCAGGGTGGGGAACGGCCTTTTTATGGGCAAGAGAGTCATGGCGCGGCGTGTACTCTTATCCCCAGGTTGGGGGATGCGCCGCGGACCGCCGGTGTTTAGGATAATTCCGGATCACTGATAAGGGGAATAAGGTGGCCGGCGAACCGGACCTGACAAAGGTGCTCGATAGCATATATTTCGCGCCGCATGGAGGAAGCGGATGGTGCGACTGCCTGAACCTGATTTGTGAGCTTGTGCGCGGTGATGCTGCACGGCTTCTGAGAATAGACAAGCAAACCGAACAAGTGGTCGCCGAGCTTCCGGGCCAGAATCTGGCCGGGCAAGCAGGTGATTCGGATTTTCAGGGTGCAAATAGTGGCGCACTCCATGGCCGTTTCGTCGCGGATGGCCTGGTGGTCGAGCTGAAGGTTCAACGTGTCGGCGAAGGCGCCCCCTTCACTCCACGGGACCGGAGCGTTCTTGATGAACTGATGCCACATATCGCCCGTGCGTTACGACAGGACGGCGCTTCCAGATTACTGATGGACCGGCACGCCGCCGTGAGCAGGCCCAACCAGGGCGCTCTGTTACTGCTCAATGTCCAACAGGAAGTCGTGTTTGTTTCTACCCGGGCCAAGGACTGGCTCTCGCAAACGAGCCGCATGACATTAAGAGACAACCATTTGTATCTATCCGGTTATAAGAAGCAAACGGAATTCTCGGATCTGGTTCGTTACTGTATGGGTCAAAGAGGCTCCGGCATGATGGCACTGCCGGAAAAGACCGGTGTCGTGCGTTTGCTGGTCAGTTTCGAGGAAGCCGGAATTGATGGGATTTTCGAGTCGAATGGTCTGATTGCTGTTTTTATTCTGGCTATCGATAGTGAAGACATAGACGACGAGGGCGCCATTGCTCGTTGGTTGGGACTAACGGAACAAGAAGCACGCATTGCGACACGGATTGCTCAAGGGGGCCGTCCGGCGGACATTGCCGCTGCATTGGGTGTGTCTTTGCATACCGTTCGTCACCATCTTAAAAACATTTACCGCAAGACCGGTACTCACTCTCAATCGCAACTTACCGCCATGGTGCTGAATCTGCCGCTTTGAAGGTGACAATATAAACGGCTTCTGGTTATTTGTTCTCTGGGGAGATGATAACCAATGAGGGTTCAGGGAGGGATAATGAACAATACGCGTGGGCTTTTGGCGTCGGAGCGCTTGCTGGATCAACTTTACTTCGCGCCTTACGAGGTGTCCGGCTGGCACGGGTTCCTTAAAGAAATGGTTCGCCAGTCGGGTAGCCGGTCGGCCCGACTATTGGTAATGAATCAACAAGCGGATCAGGTGTATTCAGGTGTTCAGGTCAACACTGACGATAAGGCCCATAAAGCCTTTGTGGATCACTTCGTCAATTTGTGTCCCTGGCGCCCGGGGCTGGCCCATCTGCCGCCGGGTAAGTTCTATTCTTCTTACCTGGACGGCATCTGCGACCAGAAAACCTTCTACCGTTCCGAATTTTTTAACGACTGGGCCAAAGAGCTTGATATTCACCATGGCGCCAGCGGCACGGTCTGGCAGTTCGAGGGCCAGACTATTCAGATGTTTTTTCAGCGGACAGGCGGTCAGGGCCATTTCAGACGTTATGAAACCGATGCCTTCAATGCTTTGGCACCGCATATTCGCCGTGCTCTTCGACTGGAAGCCATAATCCATCAGCAAAAGCAGAAACAGGGGTATTTGGAGCATACGGGCCGCTTCAGCGCTTTCATACTGCTTGATGCCAATCAGCGTGCGGTACACGTTTCCGAGGCCGCGTGGCGTCATATCCAAGATAATCCACACGCTCTTCGTCTTGGCAAAAGGGTGTTATTGCAGAACGGCGAGGCACAGCAGAGGCTGGATTTCCTTTTGAAGGCCTCTTTCGCCGGTGGCACGGCGGGCGCGCCGGTGACGGGAGGCGTCATTGCCTTGCCGCGCCCGGAACGGTCGCCATTGTTGCTGCAGGTCGTCCCCTTGCATCCCGATGCCGACAGGCCACTGATGCCGGTACCGGCCCATGCCGCCCTCTATCTGGTGGATGGTGACGCGGAGCCTGAATTCGACACTAAAAAACTGGCGAACCTGCTCGGCCTCACGCAGGCGGAGGCGGAGATCGCCGCCTTGGTAGCCGGTGGGCAGACCGCCGCGAAGATCGCGTCTTTCCGTCGGGTGTCGCTGCATACCGTGCGAAGTCAGATCAAGAGCATCTACTTTAAAACGGATGTGTCCAGCCAGGCGCAACTCACCCGATTGGTGAAAGCGTTACCGGCCACCCGCGACCGGCAGGGGCGCTCGAGAACGCCGTTTCTGTCTTGATCGGTGGCAGCCGGTTGTATCCCCCATCTTGGGGATGTGCGCTTCAGTCGCAGATGATTAGCTAGTGCTCTCGAACTTGTTTGATAGTACTGGAGGAATCATGAATACCTTGAAGCTCACTGCATTGGCTTGTGCCGTGGCGTTGACTGGTTGTGGTGGTGGATCTTCGTCGGACGGTGGCTCAGACGCGCCCGCCGAAAATGCAAGAACGGGCGTCTTCACCGATAGCGCGGTGGCGGGAATCAATTACCGGACCTCGCCGGGCAACAGGAGCGGTAGCACCAACGCTCTAGGCGAATACGATTATGTCGACGGCGACACCGTCACGTTTATGATCGGCGGCATTCCCTTGCCTTCGGTACCGGCGACCGGCCGGGTCACTCCCGCCGACATGGCCAGCGACGAACAGCCGGATCAGGTCACCAATATCCTGCGCCTTTTACAGTCGCTGGATCAGGACGGTGATCCGGATAACGGGATTACCATCCCGGGTCAGACCCACACGGACCTGGCAAACGCTCAATTGGATTTGGCTCAGCCAGCCGCCTCGTTCGAGACCGCTTATGATTCCGAAGTAAGGTCGCAAACCAATTCGGATCTGGTCAGTGCCGAGGATGCGGAGACCCATTTCAATGAGTCTCAACAGGCTGACCTGCGTGGCAGCTGGGTATTCGTTGAACCCGCCGGAGAAAGCAGCAACGGAAAAGGGCCCGACGGTGAAGAGATCAACGTTCTCACCTTCATGCACGGCGGCCGTTATATCGTCGCGCACAAATACGGCAATGACGACCAGGGCGCGGCGACCGCCGAATGGGGCTTTTATGACTGGAATCCGCAAAGCGGCGACGTGTCCTTCGAGGTGGTCGGTGATTCCGATGCGTCGGGAGGTATTTGCGGCGACGACACCTTCTGTTCGGATACCATCAATCTGGTGGGTGATGAGCTGGTTCTAGGTAGCGAGGAGGAGGCCACCACCGCTTTCCAGGCAGTTAAAAATGAGGGCAACGACTATGTTGGCGCTTGGTATCTGCCGGAAGACGTGGGATTCAATGTTCTAACGATCCTGGATGGCAGCCATTACGTGGTCGCGCATTCCGATAACCAGGACGTATATACCGGCGACAATCTGACCCCGACATCGTCCGAGTGGGGCACGTATTCCATCACCAATGATCAGTTCCAGGTAAACGGTGTCGAAACCGAAACCGATGGCCCGGGCGGCTTGTACGACGCCAGCAATTCCGGTGCTCCCGGCGCCAGCGCCACGGTGGAAGCAACCCCGTATGGCGATCTGGGCATGGCTTTCGACGCGGAGGACGTCATTACCTTCGGGCGGATAGGCCGTTTCAGCGTGGAACTGCGGGATCTTGTCGGCAACCGTAGCGTCGCCGTGGTGGAGCGTTCCGAGCAGGGTTTCGAAGAGGGAATGAGCGCTGATTTCACCATTGAACTGGTCGGTGAGGGAGACAGCGCCGATGTGTCCCTGAACGGTGATGGCAGTGGCACGATGACGTTCTCCCCCGGTACCCAGGATCAAGAGACAAGCACCATCGACGCGCCCTGGACTACCACGGACAGCGGGACCCTGCGCTTCACGGAAAGCCTGGACGATGAGTCCACGGGCTCATGGACGATGGTAAAGGTCAATAACGGTAAGGATGTACTTGTTGATTTTCGTCATGTGGATGGGACCACGGAGAGCCTGCTGGGCTTCTTCATCAGCGATTTTGTTCTTCCCGCTGAACCGGTCAGTTCCGCTCAGTAAGAAAAGACAGGGGAGCGGAAACGCTCCCCTGTCTTTCTGAAATCCCACGACCAACTCGTTAAGAGCCCCACCGCTGTCAGCACCATCCGCCACCAGCTGACCCGTTAAGCTGCTGTCGCGGTACACCACGATGTCGAATTCTCTCCCGTTGCTCATAATCGAAAGTAATCTTAACTGGCCGGATCATTGTCCCCGACGGGGATTTTGATGGTGTTGTTGATGCCCTCTCAACTCATATTGATCTCTCACGCCAAGAAAAAGGCTGCTTGAAGTTTGAAGTCACTCAAAGCGCTGAGCACAACAACACCTTTATTGTGTACGAGATATTTGCCGATAAGGCCGCGTTTCAGCGCCGCCAGGAATGTGTCCGTGATTCAGCCTGGGGGGCGGATATCAGCGAACTCAGAGCGGCATTACGAGATGGGAGAAAGAATCATGAAAGTTCACTATTTGGAGATCGTATCCGAGGATGTGGATGCGGTATGCAAAGCGTATGAGGCTGCTCACGGCGTCAGATTTGGTGAGCCGGACGAACTACTCGGTGGCGCCAGAACCTGCACCTTGGCCGATGGATCGATTGTCGGCGTGAGAGGGCCGCTGCGAAGCACGGAGGCGCCGGTGGTTCGCCCCTATTGGCTGGTGGAGGATATTGATCAGGCCGTAGTCGACGTTGAGGCCGCGGGGGCCAAGATCGCCATGGCGCCGACGGAAATCCCCGGCAAGGGCAAGTTTGCGATTTATATTCTTGGTGGCAATGACCACGGGCTTTGGCAAGTTTAGGGGCCTCTGGTATCCCGCCGGGTGGCTGGCGCCACCCTTTCGCGAGCGAGCCATTCTCTTTTCGTTATTTGAAGTCTCTTGAGCGGACGATCAGTTCGTTGAGGGCATCGCTGGTGTCGTCGAGGCGGCCGGCCATCAGGTGGACGATACCTTCGGGGCTGATTTCTACGGTGCCGGTGACGGTGACCATCGGGCTTTTCAGCAGCACGGTGCGGAAGCGTTCCTGGATGGCGCTCCAGACCACCACATTGGTGTTGCCGGTTTCGTCTTCCAGGGTCATGAACAGGGTGCCTTTGGCGGAGCCGGGGCGTTGCCGGTTGGTGACCAGGCCGGCGACGCGCACCACCTGGCCGGGTCGCGCGCGTTTCAGGTCCTTGGCGCGGTAACCGCGTTTGAAGCGGGGCAGGTGGCGGACCAGGGCCATGGGGTGCTTGCCCAGGCTGACGCCCAGGTGGCGGTAGTCTTCGATCAGGGTGGTGTATTCCGAGGGGGCGTCCAGGTAGACGCCGTCGTGGTCGCCCTGGGTGCCGTCTTCGAGCAGCGGGCGCTGGCCTTCCAGGCCCTGGACGTCCCAGTGGGCCTGGTGGCGGTGGCCGCTGAGGCCGCGCAGGGCGTTGCCGGCCACCAGGGCTTCGCGTTCGCGCTGGCCGAGCCGGGCGCGGCGGCAGAGGTCGCCGACGCCGGTGAAGGGCGCTTCGGCGCGGGCCTGGACCAGGCGCTGCGCGGCCTCCGGGTTGAAGCCTTTGATTTGGCACAAGCCCAGGCGCAGGGCCGGTTGCACGCCGAGCTTCTCGCGCTGAAGCTCTTCCAGGCTGTGGTCCCAGTGGCTGTGGCGGGCGTCCACCGGGCGTATTTCGATGCCATGGCGGCGCGCGTCCTGGAGGATCTGCGAGGGCGAGTAGAAGCCCATCGGCAGGCTGTTGAGCAGGCCGCAGTAGAAGGCGCTGGTGTGGTGGCGCTTGAGCCAGGCGGACACGTACACCAGCAGCGCGAAGCTGGCGGAGTGGGATTCCGGGAAGCCGTAACCGCCGAAGCCTTTCATCTGCTCGAACAGGCGGCGTGCGTAGTCGCCGCTGTAGCCGTTGGCGCGCATGCCGTCGATCACCCGGGCTTCGAATTCCATCAGTTCGCCGCTTTTGCCCCAGCGCGCCATGGCGCGGCGCAGGCGGTCGGCCTCGCCGCCGGAAAAGCCCGCCGCCACCATCACCAGCTTGATCACTTGTTCCTGGAAAATGGGCACGCCCAGGGTGCGCTCGAGCACCGCTCTGACTTTGGCGTCCGGGTAGTCGGTTTCTTCCAGGCCGTCCCGGCGGCGCAGGTAGGGGTGCACCATGTCGCCCTGGATCGGGCCGGGGCGCACGATCGCCACTTCCACCACCAGGTCGTAGAACTTGCGCGGCCGCAGGCGCGGCAGCATGTTCATCTGGGCGCGGGATTCCACCTGGAACACGCCCAGGCTGTCGCCCTTGCAGAGCATGTCGTAGGTGGCCTCGTCGCCGGCGGGGATGTCCTGCATGGCCAGCGGGCGGCCCCGGTAGCCCTGCACCAGGTCCAGGGTTTTGCGGATCGCGGTGAGCATGCCCAGGGCCAGCACGTCCACCTTCATCAGGCCCAGGGATTCCAGGTCGTCCTTGTCCCACTGGATCAGGGTGCGGTCGGGCATCGCCGCGTTTTCCACCGGCACCAGAGTGTGCACCGGGTCGCGGGTGATCACGAAGCCGCCCACGTGCTGGGACAAGTGACGCGGGAAGCCCACCAGCTCCTGCACCAGTTCCCGGTAGTGGCGGCCCAGGGTGGAGCCGCCCAGGCCCACTTCCCGGAACCGTTCCACCAGGGCGTCGGGCTTGTCCCACCAGGCCAGGTTGCTGCTCAGCCGTTCGATGATGTCCATGTCCACGCCCAGGGCGCGGCCCACGTCGCGCACCGCCGAGCGGGTGCGGTAGTGAATCACGGTGGCGGCCAGAGCGGCGCGGTCACGGCCGTATTTGCGGTAGAGGTACTGCATCACTTCTTCGCGGCGTTCGTGCTCGAAGTCCACGTCGATGTCCGGCGGCTCGTCCCGCTCCTGGGAGATAAAGCGCTCAAACAGAAGCTGGCTGCGGCCCGGGTCCACCTCGGTGACGCCCAGGCAGTAGCACACCGCGGAGTTGGCCGCCGAGCCGCGCCCCTGGCAGAGGATGCCCTGGCCACGGGCGAAGGCGACGATGTCGTGCACGGTGAGGAAGTAGTGCGCGTAGCCGAGCTGGCGGATCAGCCCCAGCTCCTTGTCCACCAGGGCGCGCACCCGGTCCGGTACGCCGTCCGGGTAGCGGGCTTCGGCGCCCTGGTGGGCGAGGGCGGCGAGATAGTCGTCGGCGTTCTGGCCCGGCGGCACCACTTCTTCCGGGTACTGGTAGCGGATTTCGTCCATTTCGAAGTGGCATTGCTCGGCGATCCAGGCGGCTTCTTCCAGCAGCGCCGGCGGGTAGATCCCGGCCAGCCGGTCCAGGCCGCGCAGGTGGCGCTGGTCGTTCTGGAACCGTCGCCGGCCCAGGTCGCGCACCGTGGTGTTCAGGCGCAGGGCGGTGAGCAGCTCCTGCAGGCGCTGGCGCTCCGGCCGGTGGTAGTGGACGTCGTTGGCGGCGGTCATGGCCAGCCCGAAGCGGTCCGCCAGCTGATAGCAGTAGCGGTAGTGCAGGGCGTCGTTGCGGTCCTGGAGCAGCTCGCAGGCCAGCCACAGGCGCTCGCCGAAGTGCGCCTTGAGCAGGGCGGCGTGGTGTTCGTCGCGGTCGTCGCCGGCGGGCAGCCACAGGCACAGGGCGTTGCGGTCGATGCGCGTCAGGTCCTGCCAGTGCAGCCGGTAGTGGCCCTTCTCCGCGCGCCGCCGGCCGCGGGTGATCAGCGTGGAAATTTCACCGTAGGCCTGACGGTCGCGGGCCAGCAGCACCAGACGCAACTCGCCCCGGTCCTGGTGCAGGCGGAAGTGGCTGCCCACGATCAGCCGGAAATCCAGCGTGCGGCCTTCGTCCTCCAGGGTTTTTTTGAGGTTCTCGCGGGCCTGGTAGGCACGCACCACCCCGGCCAGGGAGCCGTCGTCGGTGATCGCCAGGGCGCGGTAGCCCTGGCGCCAGGCCTGCAACACCAGCTCCTCCGGCTGGCTGGCGCCGGTGAGAAAGGTGAAGGCGGAGGTGCAATGCAGTTCCGCGAAGTCCATGTCAGAAAAAGCCCTGCAGCCACCAGCGCGCCTGGTCGTCCTCGAACACCCAGCAGCAAAGCCCGTCCGGGTGGTGGGCGACGCGGTAGCGGCGCGCGGCCAGGTCGTGCCAGGGCTGGCTGAAGCGTTCCTCCTGGGGGAACAGGGTCAGCGGCCGGCCGCGCCAGTGGGGCACCCGGTCGCGCAGGGTCAGCGGCCGGGGCGGGTCGAGCAGCCACAGGGGGCGGTCCTGATCGCGGCCGTCGTCGGCGGTCGGCTTGGGCGCCGACGCCAGCGGCGCGCGGCCCCGTTCGGTTTCCTCCGGCAGATGGCCGTCGCCCCGGTCCGGGCGGTACACGCCCAGCGCCGGTTCGCCGGCGAGCTTTTCCAGCAGGCCGGCCAGCGGCGGGCGGGCGCCGGGGTCCGGGAACAGCTCGGAGAGGCCGGGGTTGCGCGGCCGGGGGCGGCCGCCGTCCAGGCCCAGTCCCAGCAGCGGGGCGCTCAATTCATGGTGGCTCAGACGCCGCTGGCTGAGGTCCAGCCAGGTGGCGGCGTCGTGGCCCTGCCGGGCGCGCCGTACGATCAGTGTGTCCCGGTGGCCGTTGTTCAGGTACAGATGCCAGCGCAGGGTCACCAGGCTTTCCTGGTGGCGGTTCAGGGTGTCTTCCAGCTTGGCCAGCAGGGTGCCCATCGGGCCGCTGAGCCGGTCCAGATCGTCCAGCGGGTCGTCGAAGTCGAGCCGTTCGCGGAACGGGCGCGGCGGGGAAATCGGTTTGCGCGGGTCCGCCTGCTCGCCGAGCAGACGCTGCAGCCAGTCCAGGAAGTCCACCCCAAAGCGCTTGCCCAGCGCCGCCCGGGGCAGCGGGAACAGCTCGCCCAGGGTGCGGAAACCGGGGGCCTGCAGGCGCCGGCGCAGGCGCTCGTCCAGGTCCAGCTCGGCGAGCGGCAGATCCGCCAGCCAGGCCTGGAAACGCGCCGCTTCCGGGGGCGCGTCGAGGGGCGGCGGGTCGGTGAGGTGCCAGGCGGCCAGCGGCGTGGGGCCGATGCCCAGGCGGCTGGTCAGCGGGCAGTGCAGCCGGTAGCGGTCGACGCGGGCGAGCAGCGGTTTAAAACCACCGAACAGCTTCAGGCAGCCGCCCACTTCCAGCAGCACGGTGGCCGGCGGCGCCGGGCACACCTGGGGCGTGAGCGCCAGCAGTTGGCGGGCTTCGCGCAGCAACGCCTGGTGCTGCTGGTCGGCCCGCGCTTCGTGCACTTCCAGTGTCTCGCACAGGGCACGGGCGGTGCCCAGGCGCAGGCCCGCTTCCACGCCGGCGGCGCGGGCCGCCGGGTTGGCCAGCAGCACCCGGTTGGCGCGCACCAGCACGCGCGGCTCCGGGCGCGGGCCGTGCTCCGCCTCCAACGCCAGCAGCGGAAAATGCAGGGCCAGCCACAGCGCGCTCATGGGCGCACCTCCGGGACGACGGGGGCGGGCAGCCGCAACAACGGCGTGCGCAGCGCCGGTTCCGGCGCCGGGCGCCGGGTCAGGGCCGGCAGCTCGCGGCAGGCCGGCGGCCGCCGACGCAGGTGCTCGGGCAGCAGCGGCAAACGGCAGTGCAGCCCGGCCCGGCCGCCGGGCTGCTTGTGCACGGTGACGGTCAGTTCGCCGGGGGCCGGGCAGCTCAGGTCCAGGCGCAGCGGGGCCGGGCTGGGTTGCCGGCCGGCCTGGCGCGGGCGCACCAGTATCAGCAGGCAGCGCCCCTGTTGCGCGCCGAGATGCAGGCGCCGCAGGGTGCCCGCCGGCAACGGCCCGCCCGGGGCCCACAGCAACGCCAGCCGCACGGTGTCGCCGGCGATCGCTTCGAAGCTGGCGCGCAGCAGGGTGGCGCGGTCGCCGCTGCGCAGGATCAGCAGGTCGTCCAGGGGCACCCCGGCCCGGGCCAGCATGGTGGCGGAAGGCCGCATCGGCGGGTTGGCGATCAGGCGGGCGCCGGGGCCGTCGCTGGCCAGCACCGGCAGCAGCAGATGCAGCACCGCCGGGCAGGGCAGGGGGCAGAGCAGCTCCACCAGGCCCTGTTCCGGCCAGCCGCCGCCGGCCAGGATCCGGTCCAGGTCGTTGAAACCGGTGCTTTGCCCCTGGCCGGTACCGGTGCTTTCGCGGCCCCACCAGGTGTCCCTGCGGGCCAGCAATTGTTGCAAGAAATCAGGCGGCATGGGCGGCATGAAGGGAAATCCGGAGTGTTTGAGATACTGTACATAAGAACAGTATCCGTAAGCCGGCGAAGGGTCAATGGGAAAGGCTGTGCTGAGCGGTCAAGCGGCGCTGTCAGGGTAAACATATTGTATTGCCCGGGGCTCTTGAGTAGCTTCAAGGCATCCCCGAGCTCGACGAGATTTCCCGATGTCATCACAACAACAAACAGCGCGCCGGTTGTCCTCGGCCTTTCAGCAGGGCGTGACCCGGCGGCGGTTCCTGAAGTGGGGCCTGGTCGGCAGTGCCGGCGTGGCCGCCGCCGCCGCGGGCGGCTTCGCGCTGCTGCGCCTGTCGCCCCTGGACGACCGGCCGAAACCGGACTGGGCCGACGGCCTGAGCCGCCAGGAATACCATCTGTTCGACCGGGCACGGGTGGCGTTGCTGCCCACCGTGGGCACCGATCTCACGCCCAGCGACCAGGTGCCGGTGGTGCGCAATGTGCAGGGCATTCTCGGCTTCATGGACGCGGCCACCCGCAAGGACGTGGCCACCGGGCTGACGCTGTTCGATAACGCCGCGGTGTTTTTCCACGGCAAGCGCTTCGTGGATCTGGACGAGGCCACCGCCCGCGATTATTTCGACGCCTGGAGCCGGGGCAATGTGGTGCAGCGCACCCTGGGCACGGTGATCAAGCAGCTCACCTATACCTCCTACTGGCGCGACGAAAGCACCTGGGGGCCGGTGGAGTTCGACGGCCCGGTGTCCGACCGCTGGGGCATCGCCTATCTGGGCAACGCGCCCCTGCCGGATCAGCAATCGGAGCAAGCCACTGAGGAGGGCAACGCATGAGCGAAGTGCAATGGCGGTCTTCCGGCTTGCCGGTGACCGAAGCGAAGGACATTAAACAGAGTGCGCTGACCCTGGACGCGGACGTGGTGATCGTCGGCTCCGGCGCCGGCGGCGCGGTGGCCGGCTATGAGCTGGCCCGGCGCGGCAAGAAGGTGGTGATTCTGGAAGCGGGGCCCTATGTCCCCTCGAAAGACTTTACCGAGCGCTTCCCGGAAAGCCTGGAAACCCTGTACCAGGACCACGGCGGCCAGACCAACAAAAGCGGCGACCTGCTGGTGTTGCAGGGCGCCTGCGTGGGCGGCTCCACGGTGGTGAACGGCTGCGTGTGCTTCCGCACCCCGGACTTTATTCTGCAGGACTGGCAGCGGGATTTCGGGCTCAGCGATCTGACCGCCGAAGAGCTGGCGCCGTATTTCGACCGGGTGGAAAAGAACCTCTCCATCGAGGAAAACAAGGAACACGAGATCGCCCGCCACGGCCAGCTGATCCGCGCCGGCGCCAACAAGCTGGGCTGGTCGGTGAAACCGTTCAAACGCAATATTCGTGAATGCGCGCTCACCGGGCACTGCCTGTCCGGCTGCAAGACCGAACGCAAGCAGTCCATGCTGGTCAGCTATCTGCCCTGGGCCACCGCCCACGGCGCCCGCATTTACGCCGACACCCGCGTCACCGAGGTGCTGGCCGACGGCGGCCGGGCGCGCGGTGTGCGCGCCGAGGTCACCGGTCACGACGGCGCCAAGGTGGCGGACATGACGGTCAACGCGGAGCGGGTGATCCTCGCCGCCGGTGCCGTGCAGACGCCCTTGCTGCTGTTGAAGGGCGGCCTGGCCAACCGGTCCGGGCAGGTGGGCAAGAACTTCGCCTGCCACCCGTCGCTGTATGTGTCGGCGCGCTATCCGAAGCCGGTGCACGCCTGGCGCGGCGCCATGCTGGGCGTGTACGTGGACGAGTTTCTGCACCCGGACAAGGGCGGTTTCGTGCTGGAGGACGGCGGCGCCGGCCTGGCGGAACTGAGCATGACCGCGGAGCCGGGCACCGGCGAGCCGTTCATGCAGTTCATGAAGGACGCCAAGTACCTGGCCGGTCTGGTGACGCTGATCCACGACCACAACGTGGGCACCATCCGCTGGGAGGACGGCCGCAAGGTGATCGACTACCAGCTCGCCAACTCGGATTTTCCGTCCATGAAGCGGGCCCTGAAAGCGGCCGCCAGACTGCACCTGGCCTCCGGCGCCGAGGAAGTCTATGTGCCGTCCAGCGACAAGCGGGTGATTCGTTCCGAAGCGGATATCGACGGCGCCATCGAGGGGCTCGACAACCAGCCCCAGCACCTGCGCATGGTGAGCTACCACCCGCAGGGCAGTTGCCGCATGGGTGCCGACCCGGACACCAGCGTGGTCAACTCGGACGGCGAAACCCATGACGTGAAAGGGCTCTACGTGGCGGACGCCAGCCTGCTGCCCACCTCGATCATCGTGAACCCCCAGGTGACCGTGTACGCCCTGGCCACGCGCATCGCCGAACGCATGGCCTGATTAACGGCCCTGTCTCACCACCACCCGGTGCACGCCACCGGGTATTTTATAGCGGCGGATGTCGCTTTCGCGGGCCATGCAGGCGCCGTGCTCCGGGTTGAGCCGGCACCAGCGCACCTGCCGGCCCAGTGCCAGCGGCACGCTGAAGCGGGTGTTGTAGTTGCCGCCGGCCTGCAGCGCGATCCACAGCTGATTGGGCAGCCACTCGCAGCCGTCCTGGTTGCGGAACATGTCCAGCGGCACCTGGAAACTCAGGCTCTGGCCCTGGCGTTCAGGGCGGAACTGGGTGCCCGCCTGGGTCACCGGGCAGGTGTCTCCCTCGGACCGGTACACCACCTCGATACGCACCTGATCCGCCGGTAACGGCGGGTCGATGCTCAACTGATAGTGGCGGATATCCCGCGGAATCGGGTTGGGCGCCGGCTGGTAATCCCGCTGCGCCACCGACACGCAGCCGCTGAGCAGGAGCAGGGCGCCGAGTACCGCTGACAGCGCTGGCAGGGACCGCGACGGGCCTGGGGCCATGGTATTCTCCTTGTGGGTCACTGGGGAGTCATTCATTGCGCCCTAGGTTATCATTGCCGGCCTTGTCCGTATTGATCGAAGGAGCAGCCATGAGTGATGCCAACAGCCAATCCGCGCAGGCGAAACAACGGCCCGGGCGCGAGGCGTTCGGCTATCTGTGCCCGGTGGACAGCCGCTGGGCGGACAATGACGTCTACGGCCATATCAACAACGTCATGTACTACAGCTACTTCGATTCCACCATCAACCGCTATCTGATCGACAAGGGTGGGCTGGATATCCATAACGGCGACGTGATCGCCTATGTGGTGAGCTCCGGCTGCGACTATTTCGAGGCCGCCGCCTATCCGGACGCGCTCACCATCGGCATGCGCGTGGACAAGCTGGGCAACAGCTCGGTGCGTTATGGTCTGGCGCTGTTCGGGGAGAGCGGTGACGCCAAGGCGCTGGGTTTCGTGGTGCATGTGTTCGTGGACCGGGAGAGCGGGCGTCCGGTGTCGATCCCGGCGCCGCTGCGCGAGGCGTTGGCGGCGATTCAGTCTTCGGGAAAATAGTTTTTTTCGGAAAAATGTAGCTCCGCCAGGAAGTAGAAACGCTCACCGAACGGTATCCGGTCCATCTCGAAGCCCACGTTGGGCTGCTGGCCAGGGAACCGCTCCGGCGTTTCCTCCAGGTCCGGGTCGTCCTGATAGATCAGCCGGGCACCGGTATCAAACCCTTCCGCGAAGTGCAGCCGGGCGAGCAGGGCGAAGCCCCGCCCGGTATCGAAACGCAGCCAGTTTTCCGCCGGCACCGGGCGCCGCAGCATGGCCCGTTCGGTGTCCGAAAGCCGGCCGTCCACCACCGCCTCCCGCTCGCCGGTCCAGCTGGTGCGCAGCCGCGCGCCCTGGAGATCGTGGCCGTCGACGCTGACCCGGGCGCGCGGGTCGCGCAGCACGGTGGCGGCGATGCCGGGCAACGCGAAGCGGCTGTGGATGGCGAGCCGGTTTTCCATCAGCACGAAGTGGTTGTGCACGGTGAGCACGCGCAGGCCGGCCACGCGCACCCGGGTGGTGGCGTACACCAGCGTCGCCAGCGGCCCTTCGATGACCTGCTGGATTTGCGGGTCCAGGTTTTCGTTGGTGAGTGTGAGGCGGGCGCCCTCGCTGAACACCCCGGCGCTGAGCCGCAGTTTTAAACTGTCCAACAGGGTCCGTTGCGGTTTGTCGTCCGGGGCGCGGTAATGCCGGTAGGTGAAATCGCCCCACTGGAACAGGTTGCCGTCCAGAAATTCCAGCCGGTAGTCCGCGGTGCGCAGGCTGAGCGGGTCGCCGTCATCGTCGCGCTCCAGGGTCACCGGCGGGGTGAAACCCTGGAACGGCGGCCGGGCCAGCACGTAGAAATAAACGGGCCGCTCGCCGTCGCTGTCGAGCGCCAGTTCACCGATTACTTCCTGGCCGGGGGAGGGCAGTCGTTCGCCGCCGTCGGCGTCGTCCACCAGCAGCCGGTCGCGGGGGCCCACCCGGCCGGTCTCTCCGGCCCGGCGGCTGTCGTCATCCTCGCTGAAGTAGGGCCAGCCGCGCTGCGACCAGGCCAGCCACTGGTGGCGGACGCTGCGCAGCTCGCCGTCCCGGTAGGCGGCCACTTCCAGGCGGTCGGTACGCAGCCCGGTAAGGTCTTCCAGGGCCTCGCCCTGGAAGGTCGCCACCGCGCTTTGCGCGGTTCCGGCCAGCAGCCAGAACAGCGCGAGCAGCAGCGCCCGGCCCGTCATGATCAGGCCAGCTCGGGCCGGTCGGCGAAGTGGGCGAGCGCGTCCGGGTTCGCCAGGGCGTTGCGGTTGCGCACCTCGCGGCCGTGCACCACATCGCGCACCGCCAGCTCGACGATCTTGCCGCTCACCGTGCGCGGAATTTCCGGCACGGTGAGAATCACCGCCGGCACATGGCGCGGGCTGGCGCCGGCACGGATGGTGGTGCGGATTTTTTTCCGCAGCTCGTCGGTCAGTTCGATGCCCTCGGCGGGCACCACGAACAGCACCACGCGCACGTCGCCGTCGTACTGCTGGCCGACCACGATGGCCTCGCGGATTTCCTCCAGGGTTTCCACCTGGCGGTAGATTTCGGCGGTGCCGATGCGCACGCCGCCAGGGTTGAGCACGGCGTCGGAGCGACCATGGATCACCAGGCCGTCGTGGCCGTCGTGGGGGACGATCTCGGCGTAGTCGCCGTGGGCCCAGACATTCTCGAAACGATCAAAGTAGGCGCCGTGGAAGCGCTCCTCGTCCGGGTCGTTCCAGAACGCCACCGGGCAGGCGGGGAAGGGGGCGCGGCACACCAGTTCGCCTTTTTCGCCGACCACCGGCTCGCCGTCGTCGTTATAGACCGCCACGTCCAGGCCCAGGCCCAGGCACTGCAGTTCACCCCGGTACACCGGCACCAGCGGGCTGCCCAGCGCGAAACAGGAAATAATATCGGTGCCGCCGGAAATCGAGCTCACCAGCAGGTCCGGTTTGACCTTCTCGTAGAGGAAGTCGTAGCTCTCATGCAGCAGCGGCGAGCCGGTGGAGTAGAGCGTGCGCAGGGTGGACAGGTCGTGGCTGTCGCGGGGCACGGCGCCGGCTTTTTCCACCGCCTGCACGAACTTGGCGCTGGTGCCGAAGTGGGTGATCTTCTCCGCGTCGATTACATCGAACAGGCGGGTGGCGTCCGGGTAGGCCGGGTTGCCGTCGTAGAGCACCAGGGTGGCGCCGGTCTGCAGGCCGCTGACCAGCCAGTTCCACATCATCCAGCCGCAGGTGGTGAAGTAGAACAGCACGTCGTCGGCGCCCAGGTCGCCGTGCAGGCGGTGTTCCTTGGCGTGCTGGATCAGGGCGCCGCCGGTGCCGTGCACGATGCACTTGGGCGCGCCGGTGGTGCCGGAGGAATAGAGAATATAAAGCGGATGGTCGAACGGCAGCTCGGCGAAGGCCGGCGGTGCCCCGGCGGCGGCCAGCCAGTCGCGCCAGTTCAGCGCCTGGCGCACCGCGCTGGTGTCGCCGCGTCCGGGAATCACGATCAGCAACTCCGGCTGCAGCTCTGCATGCAGCGCCTGGATGCGCTCATCCAGCTCGATCCATTTGCCGTTGTACTGGTAGCCGTCGCAGGCGAACAGCACCTTGGGTTCGATCTGGCCGAAGCGATCGAGCACGCCCTCGACGCCGAAGTCCGGCGAGCAGGACGACCAGATGGCGCCGATCCAGGCGCAGCCCAGGGCGGCGATCACGGTTTCGATGCGGTTGGGCATGTAGCCGGCGACCCGGTCGCCGGGCTCAACGCCGGCGGCCTGGAGCTGCGCGGCCACCTGGCCGGCGGCCACGTGCAGGTCGTTGTAGCTGATCTGGTCACGGCGGCCGCCCTCGTCGATGCTCACCAGGGCGGTGTGGGTGTCGTGCCGGGGCAGCAGGTTCTCGGCCATGTTGATGCGCGCGTCCGGGAACCAGCGGTTGTGGCGGAACACCGGTGACGGCGCCAGCACCCGCTCGCCTTTATGGCCGCGCAGTTCGCAAAAATCCCAGACCAGATTCCAGAACGCCTCCGGCTGCGTCACCGACCAGCGGTGCAGGTCCCGGTAATCCGTGAGCGGCGCGCCGGCCAGCTGTTCGGCGCGGGCGCGGAACGCGGCGGGCTGGCCTTCGTTGAGCCGCTTTTCATCGGGCTGCCAGAGCGGGGTCGGGGTTGTTGTCATTGTGCCTCCGTTTCGGAATCCAGCGAATTGAAATCAACCAGGAGCGTGCCTTCGGCGACGCTGTCGCCATCGGCCACGTGGAAGCGTTCCACGGTGCCGGCGGCACCGGCGCGCAGGGTGTGCTCCATCTTCATGGCTTCCAGGGTGATCACCGCGTCCCCGGCGGCCACCGTGGCGCCGGCTGCCACATGGCAGGCGACGATGGTGCCGCTCATGGGCGCGATGAAGCCGTCCTGGCCGCCGGCGCGGTCGCTCTCCCGGGCCGGGTGTATCTCCACCGGGTAATCCTGACCGTGCACGAAGACCGCCGTATGTCGGGCGTCGCCATCCTGGGGTTCGATCAGGTGACCGGCCAGGCGGCGCTCGCCCCAGTGCAGCTCAAAGGCGGTGCCCCGGCGGCGCAGGTGGAAGGGCGCGGGCTCGCCGCCGTCCACCCGGGCCTGGTCATTGTCGAGCACCACGGTGTGGGCCTGCTCGCCCACCCGCAATGGGATCAGGGTGCGCTTTTGTCCCAGCGGGCGCCAACCCGGCAGCGCGCCCCAGGGGTCGTCCCCGGTGGCGGGCCGTTGGGCCACGGCGCCGGCGGCGGCCACGGCGACCAGGTCGCTGTCCGCCGGCGCCGGCGTCATCAGGTCCGAGTGTTTCTCAAGCAGGCGGGTGTCCAACTCGGCGTCGGCGAACACCGGGCTGCTCAGAACCCGGTGCAGAAAGGCGGCATTGTGATGCACGCCGCTGATGGCGAGATCGTCCAGGGCCGCCACCAGCCGGCGGCGGGCCTGGTCGCGGTCGCCGCCGTGGCTGATCAGCTTGGCGATCATCGGGTCGTAATGGTCGCTGACCCGGTCGCCGGCCTCGAAGCCGCTGTCCACGCGCACCTGTTCCGGCCAGCGCAGTTGTTCCAGGCGCCCGGCGGAGGGCAGGAACTGCTGGTAGGGGTTTTCCGCGTACAGGCGCACCTCCATGGCGGCGCCGTGGCGCTGGATCTGCTCCTGGCTTTTCGGCAGCGGCCGGCCTTCGGCCACGGCCAGTTGCCAGGCGACCAGATCCTCGCCGGTGATCAGCTCGGTGACCGGGTGCTCCACCTGCAGGCGGGTGTTCATCTCCATGAAGAAGAATTCGCCTTCGGGGGAGAACAGAAACTCCACCGTACCGGCGCCGCGATAGTCGATGGCGCGGGCGGCGCGCACCGCCGCGTCGCCGAGATCCCGGCGCTGGGCCTCGGTGAGGCCGGGGGCCGGGGCTTCCTCGATGATTTTCTGGTGGCGGCGCTGCACCGAGCAGTCGCGTTCAAACAGGTGCACCGCGTTGCCGTGGTTGTCGGCGAACACCTGCACTTCCACGTGGCGGGCGGTGGGCAGGTAGCGCTCCAGCAGCACCCGGTCGTCGCCGAAGGCGTTGCGCGCCTCGCGGCGGGCGGCGGCCAGGGCTTCCTCGAAGCCGGCGGCGTTGTCCACCGCGCGCATGCCTTTGCCGCCGCCGCCGGCCACCGCCTTGATCAGCAGCGGAAAGCCGACTTTTTGCGCCTCGGCGATCAGGGTGGCGTCGTCGGCGCCTTCCCGGTCGAAGCCGGGCAGCACCGGCACGCCGCTTTGCGCCATGTGCTGGCGGGCGGCGGCCTTGTCGCCCATCAGGCGGATGGCCTCGGCGCCGGGGCCGACGAAGATCAGGCCGGCGTCCGCGCAGGCGTCGGCGAAGGTGGTGTTCTCGGACAGAAAGCCGTAGCCGGGGTGAATGGCGTCGGCGCCGCTGTCGCGGGCGGCGCGGATCACCTTGTCGATGTCCAGGTAGCTGTCCCGGGCCGGCGCCGGGCCCAGCCGCACGGCGCGGTCGGCCTCGCGCACATGGGGCGCGTCGGCGTCGATGTCGGAGTACACCGCCACCGTGGTCAGGCCCAGCTCGCGGGCGGTGCGGATAATGCGCCGGGCGATCTCGCCCCGGTTGGCGATCAATAGCGTGTTGATGGCGGCCATGGTCAGTTCCGGTTCGGTTTCCAGTTCGGCGGGCGTTTTTCCAGGAAGGCGCCCAGGCCCTCCTGGCCTTCCGCGCCGGTGCGCAGCTCGGCGATCAGGTTGGCGGTGTACTCGATCAACCTTTGGCTGACGTCGCTGTCGTCGGCGCGGTGCACCAGCTCCCGGGCGCGCCGTTGCGCTTCGGGGGCGCCGTCGAGCAGGGCGGTCACCAGTTTGTCCACGGTGGCGTCCAGCTCCGCCGCCGGCACCACTTCGTGGACCAGGCCGAGCCGGCCGGCGCGGGCGGCGTCGATCACCTCGGCGGTCATGACGTAGCGGCGCGCCTGGCGGGCGCCCAGGGCGCGCACCACATAGGGCGCGATCACCGCCGGCAGAATGCCCAGCTTCACTTCGCTGAGGCAGAAGCGGGCGTCGTCGGCGGCCACCGCGATGTCCGCCGCGCAGATCAACCCCAGGGCCCCGCCGTAGGCGGCGCCCTGGATCCGGGCGATAACCGGTTTGCCGGCCCGGTCGATGGTGTCCATCAGGGTGGCCAGGCGCAGGGCGTCGGCGCGGTTTTCCTGCTCGTCGAGGGCGCCCATGGCGCGCATCCAGTTGAGGTCGGCGCCGGCGGAGAAGTGCTTGCCGGCGGCGTCCAGCACGATCACCCGGCCGTCGTCGCCACCGGCCTGCTGGAAGGCGTCGATCAGCGCTTCGATGATGGTGTTGTCGAAGGCGTTGCGTTTGTCCGGGTTGTTCAGGGTGATGTGGGTGGCCGGGCCCCGGCGGGTGGTTTGCACACTCATGGTTGTCTCCCTCACATGCGGAACACGCCGTAGCGCGTCTCTTCGATGGGTGCATTGAGGCTGGCGGAAATGGCCAGGCCGAGAACGTCGCGGGTGTCCGCCGGGTCGATGACGCCGTCATCCCACAGACGCGCGCTGGCGTACCAGGGCTGCGCCATGGTTTCGTACTGGGCGGTCATGTCGTCCTGAAACCGCTGGGCGTCTTCATCGCTCCAGTGTTCGCCTTTCTTTTTCAGCGACGCGGCTTTTACCTGGGTGAGCACGCTGGCGGCCTGCTCGCCGCCCATCACCGAGATGCGCGCGTTGGGCCACATGAACATAAAGCGCGGGTCGTAGGCGCGCCCGCACATGCCGTAGTTGCCGGCGCCGAAGCTGCCGCCGGTGATCACGGTGAACTTGGGCACGCTGGCGCAGGCCACCGCGTTGACCATCTTGGCGCCGTGCTTGGCGATGCCTTCCGCTTCGTATTTCTTGCCCACCATGAAGCCGGTGATGTTCTGCAAGAACAGCAGCGGAATCTTGCGCTGGTTGCACAGCTCCACGAAGTGGGCGCCCTTGAGCGCGGACTCCGAGTAGAGCACGCCGTCGTTGGCGAGAATGCCCACCGGAAAGCCGTGGATGCGGGCGAAGCCGGTGACCAGGGTGGTGCCGTAGTTGGCCTTGAATTCGTCCAGGTCGGAATCGTCGACGATGCGCGCGATCAGCTCCCGGGCCGGCATCGGCGAGCGGGTGGTGGGCGGAATCAGGCCGTACAGTTCGTCCGGCTCATAGGCCGGCGGCCGGGCCGGCCGCACCTCCAGCTGTTCCGGCTTGTGCCAGTTGAGCCGGTCGATGCAGCGGCGCGCCAGATCCAGCGCATGGGGTTCGTCGTCGGCCAGATGGTCGGCGACGCCGGACTGCTCGCCGTGCAGGGCGGCGCCGCCCAGCTCCTCGGCGCTGACCACTTCGCCGGTGGCGGCTTTCACCAGCGGCGGGCCGGCCAGAAACACGGTGGAGTGGTTGCGCACCATGATCACTTCGTCGGCCATGGCCGGCACATAGGCGCCGCCGGCGGTGCAGGAGCCCAGCACCACGCTGATCTGCGGAATACCGCGCGCCGACATATTGGCCATGTTGAAAAAGATACGCCCGAAGTGATCGCGGTCCGGGAACACTTCGTCCTGACGCGGCAGGTTGGCGCCGCCGGAGTCCACCAGGTAGACGCAGGGCAGCCGGTTCTCGGCGGCGATGGCCTGGCAGCGCAGGTGTTTTTTCACGGTCAGCGGGTAGTAGCTGCCGCCTTTCACCGTGGGATCGTTGGCGACGATCATGCACTCCACGCCGGCCACCCGGCCGATGCCGCCCACACAGCCGGCGGCGGGCACGTCCTCACCGGGGTAGACGCCGTCGGCGGCCAGCGCCGACAGCTCCAGGAAGGGCGAGCCCGGGTCGAGCAGGTGCTGAATGCGCTCGCGCACCGGCAGCTTGCCCTTGTCGCGCAGGCGCGCTTCGGCGGCCTCGCCGCCGCCATGGGCGATGCGGTCGAGTTTTTCCTTCAAGGTTTCACGCAGCGACAGATTGTGTTCGCGGTACTGGCCGTATTCCGGCGCGCTTTTGTTGAGCTGGCTGATGATTTTGGGCATGGCTCAGGCGGTCTCGTTGAACAGTTCGCGGCCGATCAGCATGCGGCGGATCTCGCTGGTGCCCGCGCCGATCTCGTAGAGCTTGGCGTCGCGCAGCAGGCGGCCGGTGGGGTATTCGTTGATGTAGCCGTTGCCGCCCAGGCACTGGATCGCGTCCAGGGCCATCTGGGTGGCGTTCTCGGCGCAGTAGAGGATGGCGCCGGCGGCGTCCTTGCGGCTGCTGTGGCCGGCGTCGCAGTTGCGCGCCACCTGGTAGAGGTAGGCGCGGCTGGCGTTGAGGGTCACGTACATATCGGCGAGCTTGCCCTGCATCAGCTGGAATTCGCCGATCGCCTGGCCGAACTGCTTGCGCTCATGGACGTAGGGCAGCACCACATCCAGGCAGGCCTGCATGATGCCGGTGGCGCCGCCGGACAGCACGGTGCGCTCATAGTCTAGGCCGCTCATCAACACGCGCACGCCCTGGTTGAGTTCGCCGAGAATGTTTTCTTCCGGCACTTCGCAGTTTTCGAACACCAGCTCGCAGGTGTTGGAACCGCGCATGCCCAGCTTGTCCAGCTTCTGGGCGCGGGAGAAACCGGGGAAGTCGCGCTCGACGATAAAGGCGGTGATGCCGCGCGGGCCGGCGTCCGGTTCGGTCTTGGCGTAGATCACATAGGTGTGGGCGTCGGGGCCGTTGGTGATCCACATCTTGTTGCCGTTGAGCAGATAGCGGTCGCCTTTCTTTTCCGCGCGCAGGCCCATGCTGACCACGTCGGAACCGGCGCCGGGCTCGCTCATGGCGAGCGCGCCGATGTGCTCGCCGCTGACCAGCTTGGGCAGGTACTTCTGGCGCTGGGCGTCGTTGCCGTTGAGATAAATCTGGTTCACGCACAGGTTGGAGTGGGCGCCGTAGGACAGGCCGATGGACGCGGAGGCCCGGGAGATTTCCTCCATCACCAGGGTGTGGGCCAGGTAGCCCAGGCCGGCGCCGCCGTATTCCTCGCCCACGGTGACACCCAGCACGCCCAGATCGCCGAGCTTCTTCCACAGCTCGTTGGGGAACAGGTTGTCCTGATCCACGCGCGCGGCGATCGGTGCGATCTCCTTGCGGGCGAAGGCGCGGGCGCTGTCCTGCAGCGCGGTGAGGGTGTCGTCGAACTGAAAATCCAGGCCGCCGTTAAACATCGCTTTCCTCCAATTCCTTCAGCGCCTGCCTGGCGCGTTCCTCGGCCGCGTCCAGATCCTGTTGCATGATCTGGATGTCGACCAGTTGCTGTTGTAGCTGGGTACGTTTCTCTTCGATTTTTTCAAGCAGGGCATCGAGCTGCTGGCGGTTGTCGCCGGTGGGCTGGTAGAGGCGGATCAGATCGCCGGATTCCGCCAGCGAGAAGCCCAGGCGTTTACCGCGCAGGATCAGCTTCAGGGCGACCCGGTCCGCCGGCGAATAAATGCGCGTCTGGCCGCGCCGGCGGGGCGTAAGCAGGCCCTGGTCTTCGTAAAAACGGATGGTGCGCGTGGTCACGTCGAATTCCCGTGCCAGCTCGCCGATGCCGTAGCTTTGCTTGAGTGTCATGGCGGAAAAGATTAGGGGAAGTTTACGTTAACGTAAAGTGGCCTGTCCGGTTGGACGGTGTTACCTTTAGCGCCTTCTTCGTCCGAGGATGGTGGACGGGTGATTTACCGAAAAGATCGCAAGGTTCTGAAACGAGTCGACTACGGGGCCGCCAAGAACTCTCTGATGGGGGTGTTGGCGGCCCTTGTGGTTTATGCGTTGGTGACCGCCTGGGGCGGTGTGTACCGGGCTTACGAGCTGGAGACGCTGATCGCCGGCGGCGCCGTGGTGCTGGTGACCGCCTACCGGCTGTGGCTGGTGGCGCGCTTTGACGCCCTCTACGGCGCCGGGCCGGCGCGCTGGCGCCGGCTGTTCGCGCTCGGCCTGATTCTGCACGCCCTGGTCTGGGGGGTATTGCCCGCCTGGCTGGTGTGGCGGGTCGGCACCGGCTTCAACGTCTTCGTGGTGATCCTCTATAACGTCGGTGTGACCACCGCGCTGGGCAGCTCCTGGATGGCCGGTCTGAGGGTGCGGCAGGTGTATATCCTGCTGATGTTCCTGCCGCTGATCGCCTCGCTGTTCCTGGCCGCCGGGCTGCAGGAGTGGCTGCTGGGCCTGCTGGTCACCTCCTACACCTTCTATCTGTTCCGTCTTTACCGGGGCCAGTACGAGCTGTTCTGGCACGCGGTCACCCGCGAGCGCCGTGGTTCCCCCGAGCGGCGCCGGGACCTGCCGGCCAACACCGACATCCAGCTCAGCCTGGTATACCGGCTCGCCCATGAATTGCGCACGCCGATGAATTCGGTGATGGGCATGATGTCGCTGCTGGAGGACACCCGGCTCAGTGATGAGCAGCAGGAATACCTGCAGGTGGCGGGGCAGAGCGGCAAGCTGATGATCAGCCTGATCGACGACGTGCTGGACTACTCCCGGATTCTCACCGGGCGCATCACCCTGAGCCCGGACTATTTCGACCTGCGCGGCGCCCTGGAGCAGACCCTGGAAGCCTTCGGCCCCATGGCCCAGTCCAAGAATCTGGAGCTGTCGGCGGTGGTGGACCGCATGCTGCCGAAACGGGTGCGCGGCGACCGGGACCGTCTGCTGCAGGTGCTCACCAATCTGCTCAGCAACGCGATCAAATTCAGCGAGCGCGGCGAAATACGCCTGGATGTGGATTTCACCACCGAAGGGGAAAGCGACGGCGTGCTGCGGGTGCGGGTCAGTGACCAGGGCCAGGGCATGGACACCGAGACCCTCAAGCATCTGTTCGAGGATCAGTTCCTGGCCGGTGCCCAGGACGCCTTCAGCACCCGGCACGCGGGCTTCGGGCTGCTGGTCTGCAAGGGTTTGATCGAGGCCATGGGCGGTATGATCGGCGCCGAAAGCAATCCCGGCGAAGGCTCCACGTTCTGGTTCACGGTGCGCCTGGGCATGCAGGCGAACATGAGCGAGAGCACCAAGCTGGCCGGCGCCGTGGGCCAGGTGCAGGGCCTGGCGGTGGGCACCAGCAGCGGCTCCCTGGCCTGTCTGCAGGAGGAGTTCGAAGCACTGGGCAGCTACTGCCAGGGCGCCCGGGATTACGACCAGGCGTTGCAGGCGGTGCGCGCCGGTCACCGCGAGCACAGCGAGTTTGAGTTGCTGCTGGTGGACACCCACGGGCGCCGGGAATCGGCGCTGAACCTGTGCCGCACCGTGCTGGAAGACCCCGGGCTGCGGCCGGTGAAACTGATGCTGATCTGCGCCATCGAAGAGCGCGGCGAGCCGGCGGTGCAGCGGCTGGTGGACAAGCACGGGCTGGTGGTGCTGGTGCGCCCGGTTCATCGCACCGGGTTGCGCGTGGCACTGGGCAAGTTGCTGGGCGTGCCGCGCCAGATGCCGGTGCCGGACCTGCCCACCGAAACCCCGGAAGAGCGCGAGCGCCGCAGGCTTTACCGGCTGTTGCTGGTGGAAGACAACGAGGTCAACCAGCTGGTCACCCGTGGCATGCTCGGCAAGCTCGGCTATCAGGTTAAGACGGTCAATAACGCGGAAACCGCTCTCGCGCTGTTGGAGCAGGAAAGCTTCGATCTGATCCTGATGGACTGCATGATGCCGGAGCTGGACGGCTTCACCGCCACCCGCACCCTGCGCGAAAGAGAGCAGGCCGCGGAGCGCACCCGCACCCCGGTGATCGCGATCACCGCCAACACCGCCGAGGGCGTTCAGGCCAAGTGTCTGGCCGCCGGCATGGATGACTTTCTCGCCAAACCCGTGCATCTTCAAGAGCTGGAAACCGTGCTGCGGCGCTGGTTGCTCCACGACGTGGATACCGACGGGGAAGGTAACGACGACGAATGACAACAACGAGGGAACTGCCATGAGCCGACGGGCCCTGCTGTTGGGCGCCACCGGTCTGGTTGGCGGGCATTGTTTGCGCCTGCTGCTGGATTGCGACGCCTACCAGGAAGTACGGGTGCTGACGCGCCGGCCGCTGGGGATCGACCATCCGAAACTGATCGAGAAGGTGGTGGAGCCGGCGCAATTCGACAAGGAAACCGAATATTTTCAGGTCGACGACGTGTTCTGTGCGCTCGGCACCACCCTGAAGCAGGCCGGCTCCAAGGAAGCGTTCCGCGCGGTGGACCTGGATCTGATCACCGCGGTGGGCCGCGCGGCGCGCGATGCCGGCGTGCAGCGCTTTATGATGGTGTCGGCGGTCAATGCCAATGCCCATTCGCCGTTTTTCTATGCGCGCACCAAGGGGCAGGCGGAACGCGAACTGAAAGCACTGAAGCTGCCGTTGCTGGCGCTGTTCCAGCCGTCCCTGCTGCTCGGCGAGCGGGAGCGGCCGCGTCCGGTGGAAGCGTTCGGGATTCGTTTTTCGAAAATCATCGACCCGATCACCCGCTGGACCGACGCGCATTGGCTGCCGGTGAGCGGCGAGCGGGTCGCCGAGGCGCTGGTGGGCATGGCGCTGGAAGGCCCGGCCACCGGGGTCTACCGGGTGCGCTTCCGCGATTTCGTGGTGTACGCCGGCAAGTTTCGTGAAAAATACCCACGGGCTGTGTCTTAACGTAGAAGGAGTAAAGATGAGTTTCGTCACCTGTGATTTGTGCGACGACAACGCGGACCTGGTGTCCGTGGTCACCGGCCTTAACTGGTTCAGCTACGGGGGCCGCGGCGCCTTCGGTGGTGAAATCGTCACGGTGAAATGCTTTGAGGACAATTCCCGCGTCAAGGAACACCTGGGCACCGACGGTAAAGGCAAGGTGCTGGTGGTGGACGGCGGCGGCAGCCTGCGCAACGCCCTGATCGGCGACATGATCGCGGAAAACGCGGTGAAGAACGGCTGGGAAGGCGTGATCATCCACGGCGCCTGCCGCGATGTGGATGAACTGGCCAAGCTGGATATCGGCGTGCTGTCCCTGGGCTGCGTGCCGATCAAATCGGTGCGCCGGGACGAGGGCCAGCTGAACATCGACATCACCTTCGGCGGGGTGACGTTCCGCCCGGGCGAGTTCGTCTACGCCGACAACAACGGTGTGATCACCGCCCCCAAGGCCCTGATTTAAAGGGCCGCGGGCGGGTTTTGCGAAAATTTATAGTTTATTGACGTTTATCCCCGTCCGCCCGGTTGTCACACGGTTAACATCTGTCTGATGATAGCGGCGTCGAGCCGGTCCAGGCTCGGCGACATCAGGCAGCGGAGTTGTATACATGGAGCGTTTTCGTTGGTGGCCGATGCTGATGCTGTGGCTGGTCCTGGCGGCCTTGCCGCTTTCGGCGTCGGGGTTCTCTTTTGAGGATGTGATCGACAAGGCCAGGGCGCTGGCCGATGAATCCTACCAGGCACCGACGCCCATTCCCGCCTTTCTCCGCGAGCTCACCTACGAGCAGTACCAGGGCATCCGCTTCAAGCCGGAAAACAGCCTTTGGATCAAAAGCGACGCCCGCTTCCAGGTGATGCTGATGTCGCCGGGCCTGTACTTCAAGCATCCGGTGGTGCTCCACGAAGTGGATGCCGAGGGTGTCCGCCCGATCACCTACAACAAAACCGACTACAACTACACCAACGAAGAGCTGGCGAAGCGTATCCCCGCGGATCTCGGCCACGGCGGCTTCAAGCTCACCTATCCGTTGCAGGGCCCGGACAGCCGCAACCAGTTTCTGGTGTTCGCCGGCGCCAGCTACTTCCGCGCCGTCGGCCGTGACAACAGCTTCGGCTTATCCGCCCGGGGCGTGGCGGTGAACACCGGGCTGCCCTCCGGCGAGCAGTTTCCCTCGTTCACGGAATTCTGGCTGGTGCGCCCGGACGCCAAGTCGGAAACCATGACCGTGTATGCCTTGCTGGACGGCCGCAGCCTCACCGGCGCCTACCGGTTCGACGTGCGCACCGGCGATAACACCGTGATGGACGTGCAGGCCCGTCTGTTCATTCGCAGCGACATCGAGAAACTGGGCATCGCGCCGCTCACCAGCATGTTTTTCTACGGCGGCAACACCGCCCGTCCGCGCGGCGAGTGGCGGCCCCGGGTGCACGATTCCGGCGGCCTGCTGGTTCATAACGGGGTCAGCGGCGAGTGGCTGTGGCGGCCGCTGCTGAATCCGAAAAGCCTGAAACTGGACTATTTCCAGACCGAATCGGTGCAGGGCTTCGGCTTGATGCAGCGGCAGACCAACTTCGAGGATTTCCAGGATTACGGCGCCAACTATCATCGCCGCCCGAGTGCCTGGGTGAAGCCCAAGGGCGACTGGGGCAAGGGCAGGGTGGTGCTGGTGCAACTGCCCACCAACAACGAAACCAACGATAACATCGTGGCGTTCTGGACCCCGGACGAGCCGGTCCGCGAAGGCCAGTCGCTGTCGTTCGATTATTCCCTCAAGGTGGGCGGGCCGTCGGTGAGCGGCGGCGACCGGGCGCGCGCCGAGAGAACCTTCGTCGGCGACGGCAACCGGGTCGGCGGCGGCACCGTGGAGGGCGCCTACCGGGTGATCGTGGATTTCGCCGGCGGGCCGCTGAAGGATCTGTCCGCCGACGCGCCGGTGACCAGCGCCGTGACCGCCGGCGGCGACGCCGAAGTGATCGAGCATTTCGTCGAATTCCTCAGCCCGGTGAATCGCTGGCGGCTGTCGATTCTGGCGAAGCCGGCGGAGGGCCAGCCGCTGGCGTTGCGCGCCTTCCTCAAGAACGAGGAGGAGGCGGTTTCCGAAACCTGGTCCTATGACATCCCCGCCGACAACGACATTCTGGGCGAGGCCCGCTGATGCCGTATCACGAGGTGGAAGAGACACTGGCGCGGGCGCTCACCTATCTGCGCCTGTCCGGAATCAGGGTGACGCCGGAGGTGGCGCGGCGCGCGCTGCGGCTGGTGGACAGCGCCCTGGAAGAGGGGGAGCAGCGGCTGCTGGCCCGGGTGATGGAGCGGCTGCCGGACACCTTTCCCTTGCCGGAAGAGGCGCTGCCCCCGCAAACACCACCGCTGCACCACGCCAGCGTTCATTACGCGGATTCCCTATGAGCGGGGCCGGCGAGGCGGAATCGGTGCCCGACCTCACCGGCCGCTGGAAGGCGGTGGCGGTGATGCGCCGCACGGTGCTTACCCTGCTGGTGGTCAGCCAGACCCTGGCCGGTGTTTACGGCATGCTGTCGGTGCTGCCTTACCACGGCGGCGATCTGCTGGAACAAAGTATTCTGCTGTTGTTCGCGCTGCTGTTCGCCTGGATCTCGGTGGGCTTCTGGACCGCCATGCTGGGCTTCTACATGCGCCGCCGGGGCGGTGATCCGCAATCGCTGGCGCGCCGGCATGATGCCGCCACCCTGGCGGCCACACCCCTGGCCCGCACCGCGCTGGTGCTGCCGATCTACAACGAGCCGGTGGACCGCACCCTGGCCGGCCTGCGCGCCACGGTGGAATCCCTGCGTGCCAGCGGTCAGCTCGACCATTTCGATTTTTATATTCTTTCCGACAGCCGTGACGCGGACGTGTGGCTGGCGGAACGGGCCGGCTGGTACGCGCTGTGCCGGGAGCTGGGCCTGGAAGGCCGTCTGTTCTACCGGCACCGGCCGGTCAACCTGAACTTCAAAAGCGGCAACGTGGCCGATTTTCTGCGCCGCTGGGGCGCCGACTACCGCTACATGGTGGTGCTGGACGCGGACAGCGTGATGGGGGGCGACACCCTGGTGCGCATGGTGCGGCACATGGAGTTGGCGCCGCGCATCGGCATTCTGCAAAGCAGCCCCTCATTGATCAACGCCCGGTCCGCGTTCGCCCGTTTTCAGCAGTTCGCCAACCGCATCTACGGGCCCCTGTTCAGCACCGGCCTGGCCGCGCTGCAACTGGGTGAAGCGGCCTACTGGGGCCATAACGCCATTATCCGCACCGAGCCGTTCATGGCGCACTGCGGCCTGCGCCGCTTGTCCGGGTTCGGCCTGTTCAAAGGCTCGATCATGAGCCATGACTTCGTCGAGGCCGCCTATATGGGCCGCGCCGGTTACCAGGTGTGGATGGAGCCGGAGTTGCACGAGAGCTACGAAGAGTCGCCACCCACCCTGGTGGACGAGCTCACCCGTGACCGGCGCTGGACCAAGGGCAACATGCAGCACATCTGGCTGTTGTTCTTCGGCCGCCGCATTCGCTTCGCGCACCGCATGGCGTTTATCAACGGTATCCTTTCCTACCTGGCGTCGCCGGTGTGGTTCGTGTTTCTGGTGCTCACCAGCATCGAGGCCACGCGGTTGACGCTGTGGCCGATCGATTACTTCCCGGATCCGCAGAACAGCATGTTCCCGGTGTGGCCGGAATGGCACCCGCACTGGGCGGTGGCGATGATCCTGAGTACCTTTTTCCTGCTGTTTTTTCCGAAATTCCTGGCGGTGGCGGATGTGCTGCTCAGCGGTGGCCGGCGTCAGTTCGGCGGCTTCTGGAAGCTGCTGCTGTCGGTGTTTCTGGAGCTGTTCGTGTCCATGCTGCTGGCGCCGATCCGCATGTTGGCGCACAGCCGCTATGTGCTGGAGGCGCTGTTCAACGTGTCGTTGCACTGGGGCGGCCAGAACCGCACCGATGAAACCGGCTGGCTCCAGGCGCTGATCAGCCAGGCGCCGGGCACGCTGCTGGCCGCGGGCTGGGCGGCGCTGGCCCTGTGGCTGGATCCGATGTTCTTTTACTGGTCGCTGCCGGTGGCCTTGCCGCTGATCCTGGCGGCGCCCACTTCGGTCCTGCTGAGCCGGGTGGCGATCGGCCGGTGGCTGCGCGAGCGCGGTCTGCTGCTGACGCCGGAAGAGCAGCGCCTGATCCCGCTGGTGAGCACGGTGGCCGAGCCGGCGCCGCTCAACCCCACGCCATTAAGCGCCTTCGAGGTGGCGGTGATCGATCCGCGCCTCAACCGTCTGCACCGGGCCCAGGCGCGCCACCGCCGGACCGTGGAGCCGGATACCCTGCGCCAGTGGGCGCAACGCTGCCTGGAGCAGGGGCCGGCCACGCTTAACCGCTTCCAGCTCAACGCGCTGGCCCGCGACGCGGACAGCCTCGCCTGGCTGCACCGCCAGGCCTGGCGCGCCACGCCGGACGGCTATTGGGGGCGCCGCATCGGCCAACTCGGGGTGGCCGTGCGCGGAGCCTGACGGTAGGCTTTATTGAAACGCTTCCAGGGAACGAAGCCATGTTGAATACATTACAGGTAAGGGATTACATGATCCGCGACCCTTTCTTGCTCTCTCCCTCCATGTCGGTCACCGACGCCATTGCCGTGTTGCTGGCCCAGGGTCTGGCCGGCGCGCCGGTGGTGGAACAGGGCCGGCTGGTGGGCATGTTCTCCGAATCCGACGGGTTGAAGGGCGCTCTGGACGCGGGCTATCACCAGACCGGCATCGGTCTGGTGGCCGACTATATGAGCCGTGAAGTGAACCGCCTCGACTGTCACGCCACGGTTCAGGAAGCGGCGGAGATGTTTCTTCGTAACCACCGCCGTTGCCTGCCGGTGGTGGACGGCCAGCGGCTGGTGGGGCAGCTGAGCCGCTGCGACATTCTGCGTGCCGTCTCCGCCCGGGCGGAGAGCATGCCGCTGGAACACACAAGCAACTAAAACCAGGGGGGAACACCATGAACCAGCCTTACGCCGCGCCGGGGTCGGATCTGGAGACCGGATCGGAACGCCGTTATCAGCCCCGCTTATTCCAGGTAAAGGGCCGTCTCGGCAGAGTGCGCTACTTCGTCTATGCCCTCACCATTACCCTGATCGTTTACCTGGTATTCGCCGCCGTGGCGGCGGTCGCCGCGATCGCCGGGCCGCCCGCTTCGGAGCCCGGCGGCGTGATGTTCTCGGTGATGATGCTGGTGCTCGCGGTGGGTGGTGTGTTCGCGGCCGTGATGAGCATTATTTACGGCGTGCGCCGGCTGAATGATATGAACGTGAGCGGCTGGCTGATCCTGCTGATGTTCGTACCGCTGGCCAACTTCGTCATGGCATTGGCGATGCTGTTCGTTCCCGGCAGCGACGGCGATAACCGGTACGGCCCCGCGCCGACCCCCAACGGTGGTGGTTTGATCGCCGCTCTGGTGATCATGCTGCTGGTGATGGTGGGGTGGATCGGCATGATCGGCGCCGTGGCGCTGCCCGCGTATCAGGATTACGTGGAGCGCGCGCAAATGCACCAGATGCAGCGCTAAAAAAAGGGCCTCCATTCGGAGGCCCTTTTTTGATCGATGGTTTCGTCAGGAAACCGGGATCACTTACGGCAGCAGATGCTTCACCGCGTCGCGCTCTTCGGCCAGCTCGGTTTCGGTGGCGGTCATGCGCTCGCGGGAGAAGTCATTCACTTCCAGGCCCTGAACGATTTCCCAGTCGCCGTTTTTGCAAACGCACGGGTAGGAATAGATCAGACCTTCCTGGATGCCGTAGGAGCCGTCGCTGTAGATGCCCATGGACACCCAGTCGCCGTCGTCACTGCCCAGCGCCCAGCTGCGCATGTGGTCGACCGCGGCGTTGGCGGCGGACGCGGCGGAGGACGCGCCCCGTGCCTTGATGATGGCGGCGCCGCGCTGCTGCACGGTGGGGATGTAGTCGTTCTCGTACCAGTCCTGCTCGACCTGATCGATGGCGGCTTTGCCGTCCACTTCGCAGTGGTGCAGATCCGGGTACTGGGTGGAGGAGTGGTTGCCCCAGATGGTCATCTTCTTAACGTCGTTGATGCTCTTGCCCAGCTTGTTGCCCAGCTGCGCCATGGCGCGGTTGTGGTCCAGGCGGGTCATAGCGGTGAACTGACGCGGATCGATGTCCGGCGCGTTGCGCTGGGCGATCAGGGCGTTGGTGTTGGCCGGGTTGCCGACCACCAGCACCTTGATGTCGCGGCTGGCGACTTCGTTGATGGCCTGGCCCTGGGCGGAGAAGATCGCCGCGTTGGCTTCCAGCAGGTCCTTGCGCTCCATACCCGGACCGCGCGGACGGGCACCGACCAGCAGGGCGTAATCGGCGTCCTTGAACGCCACCTTGGCGTCGTCGGTCTGCACGATGCCGTCAACCAGCGGGAAGGCACAGTCTTCCAGCTCCATGGCCACGCCTTTCAGCGCTTCCAGGGCGGGGGTGATTTCGAGAAGCTGGAGGATAACCGGCTGGTCTTTGCCGAGCATGTCGCCGGAGGCGATGCGGAACAGCAGGGAATAGCTGATCTGGCCAGCGGCGCCGGTGACAGCTACGCGTACGGGTGCTTTCATTAAAAATCTCCTTGGAATCGTCGGGAGAACTGAGGAGCCTCTGAATACGACCTTGGCTAGGAAGTGCGCATTCGGAGGTTCCCCGGGCCGCGCGCATTATAGAGTAGCTGATGGGCGAGCGCACGGATCGGTGCGGATCGGCGCCAAACCGGCGTCTCAGTGGCCGCCGCTGTCCCGGTAGCTCACCGGGGTGACGCCGAACCAGCGCTTGAAGGCGCGGTTGAAGGCGCTCTGCTCGGAATAGCCCAGATCCAGGGCGATCTGGTTCACCGAGCGGTTGCTGTGCAGCAGCCAGTCGCAGGCCAGCCGGCGCCGTTCTTCTTCCAGCAGGGTGGAAAAGTCCGCCTGTTCCGCGCGCAGACGGCGGCGCAGGGTCCAGGGTTTGACGCCCAGGCGCTCGGCGATGGGTTCCAGCTGCGGCACGCCGTCCCCCAGCCGCTGCTGGATTTCCAGGCGCACCTGCTCGAGCAGGTTGTCGCGGGCCCGGTACTGGGTCACCGCCCGCTGCATCCGCGAACGGGCGATGCGGTTCACCTCCGGATCGGCGTCGCGCAGCGGCAGATCCAGCAGGGCTTCGTCGATGACCAGGGCGTTGCAGGGCTGGGAGAACGACACCGGGCAGCCGAACAGGCGCTGGTATTCGCCGCTGTCGCCGTGGGGCCGGTGCCGGAAATGCACCGCCATGGGGTTGAGCTCGGCGCCCAGTATCCAGCGGCCGAACACCACCGCGCCGGCGTAGAAGGCGTCCACCCGGTGCGGCGAGGTGGGCAGGTCCTCGAAGGGGGTATCGAGGATCAGCCAGAGTTCATTATCGTGCCACTCGAAGCGCAGGTCGGCGAATTCGGTGGTCACCCGCGCGAACGGGATCATCAGTTCGATGGCGTCGCGCAGGGTGGCGCTGGACATGCTGGCGTAGCCCAGCTCGCCCATGAAGCGTGGCCGGATGCATTCGCCCATGTGCAGCCCGAACAAGGGGTCGCCGCTGCCTTCCAGGGCCAGTTCGAACAGCCGGTTTTCGACCTTCAACGGCACCCGGGCCCGGGGCGATTCCAGCTCCGCCTCGCTCACCCCCAGACGCACTAGGGCATCGCTGAGGTCCACGCCCGCGTGCAACGCGGCGTCGAGCAGGTACTCGATCCAGAACGAGGCCACGGTCAGTGAATGCAGGGAAGGCGGATGGGAATCAGACATAGCGGAAGTCAACGTGATTGACGCCGGCCAGTCAATGACGGGAAAGCGACCGGGCCGGCACGGCCCGGTCAGGCAGGATCATTTCGCTTTTTGTTCGCGGGCCAGTTTATTGACCTTGCGGTTGATGCGGTCGAGCTTTTTGTTGAGGGCGTCCATTTCGTCCCGGGTGGGCAGGCCGAGGGTGTGGGCCAGGCGCGCGCGCCACTGTTCCGCGTCGCCGCTCTTGCCGGTTTTGGCCCGCAGGGATTCGCCGCTTTTGATCAGCTCCTGAAAGAATTCGTTACCGGATTCGCTGAGCCGGGTCACCGCGCCCTGGGCCGCTTTGCTAAGCTTGTCCGCCGTGGCGCTGATTTCCGTGCTTAAATCGGACAGCTTCGCGTTCAGGGTGGTGGCCGGGGATTCGGTGTTTGCTTGTGCGTCGCTCATGAGTAAGGGTCTCCTTATCCAACATCAGTGGCGCCGATGGTAAGCAACCCGGCGTTTTGGGTATCTTTTGTTGTCTGACAATTAAACAAGGTGTTCCGCCGAGACGGGACACATCGGGAGAGAGTGCATGAAGGTAGAGCTTCCCCAGGGTGGGTATCAGGGCCTCGCCGGCGACGGCGTGGTGGAATTCCGGGGCGTGCCGTTCGCGCTGCCGCCGGTGGGCGAGCTGCGGTTCAAGGCGCCCCGGCCGTTGCCGGACAGCGACCGGAGCGTTAACGCTGACCGCTATCCGTTGCCGTCGCTGCAGGTCAAGAACCCGCTGATGGGCGTGGAGGACTCCGGGGAAGACTGCCTGTACCTGAATATCTGGGTGCCGGAGGGGGAGGGGCCCTTCCCGGTGATGCTCTGGTACCACGGTGGCGGCTATATCGCCGGCTCGGTGTCCCAGCCGCTGTATAACGGCGCCGCCCTGGCGGCCAGCCAGAAGGTGGTGGTGGTGCACGCCGCCTACCGGTTGGGCGCCCACGGGTTCGCGGACTTCGCCGCCATCGCCCCGGAGCTGGAGGCCGACAGCAACCTGGGCCTGCGCGACCAGGTGGCGGCGCTGGAATGGGTCAACCGGCACATCGAAGCGTTCGGCGGTCGGCCCGACCGGGTCACCCTGTTCGGCGAATCCGCCGGCGGCTTCAGTGTCGCCACCCTGATGGCCACGCCCCGCGCCCGTCCCCTGTTCCAGGGCGCCATCGTGCAATCCGGCGCCGGCGACTTCGCGCTCGCCCCGGAAGAGGTGGCCAAGGTGACAAGCGCCTTCGTGGAGGCGTTGCCGGGTGACGGCAGCGCCGCCGACAAGCTCCGCCAGGCCGACCCGAAAGCCTGGATCGCCGCCCAGAATCAGGCCCTGCGCACCCTGGTGAAACGTGGCCTGCGCGACACCACGCCGCAGTTCGCGATGAATTTCCAGCCGATGGTGGACGGCGACCTGCTGCCGCGCCTGCCGGTGGACGCCATTGCCGACGGCGAGGCCCGCGATATCGCCCTGATGGCCAGCGTCTGCCGGGATGAATATCACTTCTTCCAGTACGCCGGGCCGATGGTGGGCTTCCCCTCGGTGGAGGAATTGCGCCGCTTTGACGAGGCGGAAATCCTGCGCCGCTTCCAGCGCGCGCTGCCGCAGCACGGCCAGCAGGCGCTCAGCTACTACCAGCGCACCGTCACGCCGGACCCGCAGCGCAGCAACATGGACTGGTTCTCGGCCATGGAAACCGACCGGCTGTTCCGCGTGCCCACTCTGCGGTTGCTGGACGCCCAGGCCGCCCACCGGGACGACACCCGCGGCTTCCAGTTCACCTGGACCAGCCAGCAGTTCGGCGTGCCCATGGGCGCCTGCCACGTGATCGACGTGCCGTTCGTGTTCGGCGTCACCGACACCCCGGCGGGCATGTTCTTCACCGGCGGCGGCGAGCCAGCCCGCGTTCTGGCGGCGGAAGTACAAGCCGTCTGGGGGGATTTCGCCCACGGACGGGCGGTGCAGGGCCCGGCCTGGAAGGACACCCGCCGGGTACGCCAGTTCGGCCCCGGCGACGCGGAAGCCGCCTTGCTGGACGCGGACGGTGAAGCCCTGTGGGCGGACATCATTCCGGTGCCGGGGACTGCAAAACCGGGCCAGGGCGCGTAAAATAGCGGCCCTGTCACCCCTCAGGAGTACCCCGATGTCCGTGGCCGAGGCCATTGAAAGCAAAGTGCGCGACGCCCTGCCGGTCGCGCACCTGGAACTGGAAAACGAAAGCCACCGGCACAATGTGCCGGCCAACTCGGAAACCCACTTCAAACTGGTGCTGGTGTCCGACGCCTTCCAGGGCCAGATGCCGGTGCGGCGCCACCAGGCCGTCTACCAGGCGCTGGCCGAGGAGATGAAAGGGCCGGTGCACGCGCTCGCCCTGCATCTTTTCACGCCGGAGGAATGGCGTGCCCAGGGCGGTGACGTGGCCGACTCCCCGGACTGCCGGGGCGGCGACGGCCAGGCCAAGGAGAAGGCGCGATGAGTCCGGCCCCGCACCATGGCGAGGGGCCCATCGTGGTGGCGGCCTTGTACCGCTTTACCCGCCTCGACGACTACCAGAGCCTGCGCGAGCCGCTGCTGGCGGCCATGCTTGAGCGTGACGTGCGCGGCACCCTGTTGCTGGCCCACGAAGGCATCAACGGCACCATCTCCGGCGCCCGCGACGATGTCGACGCGATCGTCGGCTGGCTGCGCGCGGACCCCCGTTTCCAGGACATGGAATACAAGGAGTCCTTCGCCGCCGAGCACCCCTTCCTGCGCACCAAGGTGAAGCTCAAGAAAGAGATCGTCACCATGGGCGTGGAGGACCTCGACCCCAACGCCAACCGCGGCACCTACCTGGAAGCCGAGGAGTGGAACCGGGTGATCGCCGACCCGGAAACCCTGGTGATCGATACCCGCAACGACTACGAGTACGAAGTGGGCACCTTCCAGGGCGCGGTCAATCCCAATACCAAGGCGTTCCGCGAATTCCCGGAGTACGTGAAGCAGCACCTGGACCCCGCCAGGCACAAGAAGGTGGCGATGTTCTGCACCGGCGGCATTCGCTGCGAGAAGTCCACCGCCTACCTGCGCGAGCAGGGCTTCGAGGAGGTCTACCACCTCAAGGGCGGCATTCTGAAGTACCTGGAGGAGACGCCGCCGGAGGCGTCGCTGTGGCAGGGCGAGGGCTTTGTGTTCGACGAGCGCGTCACCGTGGACCAGTCGCTGCGGCCGGGCGGCTATGACCAGTGTCACGCCTGCCGGCGGCCGATCAGCGAGGACGACAAGGCCTCGCCGCTGTACCGGAAGGGGGTGTCCTGCCCGCGTTGTTACCACGAATCGTCGGCGGAGCAGAAGGCGCGCTTCGCCGAGCGTCAGAAGCAGATCGAGCTGGCCCGCCAGCGGGGCACCCGGCATCTGGGTGTCGATCAGCACGCTGATAGCGATCCTTCCCTGGATTGAGTCGCCCTGCTGTCTTGGCGGCTCCGTAGCCCGGTTCGGTCTCGGTGCT
>MDSY01048674.1_pt1 | contig 72036 bp, 56 predicted proteins | sample 811131 | NCBI WGS metagenome assembly MDSY01 (sample SAMN05326643, study PRJNA326480) | marine metagenome | isolation source: seawater | place: Atlantic Ocean: South West | collected 2010 | reverse complement strand
TAAGATCGAAGTTGACCGAGAGAAAGAAACGCTCAAAGTTGAAGTTCCAGAGGGTTTGGTCGAGGTCTTTAAGAACCCAGGAAAAAGAGATGATGAAGAGGAAGCTGACGGGATTTGGTCTAACAAAAAATAATCTGAAATAAAAAGTCGGATTATCCACAATGGAATAATCCGTATCGGATTAAGGCTTGAAACACCTTTAAATACTGAAGTAAAAAGGTTATCATTATGTACAGTGTGAAGAACTGACTTGGAGTGGATACAAAAATTACGTGCATTCGTAAGTAACTTTTGAAGGGAAAATAAACCTTAAAAATAACGCTTCATGGCCGCAGTAACGCAAGCACCGACAACAGCACCGATTCAGAATGATTCAGTGAAAAATAAATCCAAGGTGAAAACAAAGATTTATGTTTTAGATACCTGCGTGTTGCTTTATGACCACAGCGCCATCATCAATTTTGAAGAAAATCGAATCGCTATACCTATTACCGTACTGGAAGAGCTTGACAATTTCAAAGTCGGCAATGAGACCAAACATTATGAAGCGCGAGAGTCGATTAGAATCATTGACAGACTAAGCAAAGATTTCACACTCAGAGATTGGATCCCTTTAGAAAACGGAAGAGGTGGTGAGATGAAAATTATCCTGGGTGACTCCTCAAACCCGAGTGAAGCAGACAAGGTATTTGGCAAGAAAACGAACGACCACAGGATTCTAGATGCCGCACTGAATCTTCAAGTAATTGAGAAAAACGCAACAGTCGTACTCGTTTCAAAAGACATCAATCTGCGGCTTAAAGCAAAAGCCCTCAATCTGCCGGCAGAAGATTACTTGACTGGAAAAGTCAAGGATATGAAATTTGCTTACTCTGGAAAAACCACAATAGATGACCTAGAAGCTAGTGTGATTCGGAAAATGTATGTTTCTGGTTCCACTAAGAAACTGTCAGCATTGGGAGAAGCCCGAGCAAACAATCACTTCTATATTATGAAGAACTGTTCGTCCAGTGCCCTTGGGTATTTTAACGAATCAAAGAAAAAGATTGAACGGGTCGATAAAGGATATGCATACGGCGTGAAACCCAGAAATGCTGAGCAAGCGTTTGCACTTCATGCGATTCAAAACCCTGACATTAACTTGGTGACTATTTGCGGGGATGCTGGCACAGGAAAGACATTGCTCGCTCTGGCAGGCGCTCTTGAACAGCGCAATCAGTTTGACCAAATCATCCTGGCGCGTCCGATTGTCGCGCTTTCAAACAAAGATCTCGGGTTCTTACCTGGAGATGCCGAGGAGAAGGTCAATCCATACATGCAGCCTCTATGGGACAACCTCAACTACATCAAGAATCAATTCGGGGTGAATGAGCGTAAATATCGCGCCATCGAGGAAATGCGAGAACAAGGGAAAATTCAGATTTGTCCACTTGCATATATTCGTGGTCGCTCACTTTCAAATGTGGTGTTTATCGTAGATGAAGCCCAAAACTTAACCCCGCATGAAGTCAAGACCATCATCACGCGCGCAGGAGAGAACACGAAGATTATTTTAACGGGCGACGTCAGACAAATCGACACACCATACTTGGACGAACAATCAAATGGTCTGACGTACGTGATTGACCGTCTCAAAGGCAAAGATCTATACTGTCATATTACGCTAGAGAAAGGAGAACGTTCCGACCTTGCAAACCTTGCAAACGACTTCCTCTAGAGCCGGACTGCTCTGAATGACTTCGTTCCGCCATTGTAATTGACATGGATGATATAGGTCCCTTTTGCACTTGGAAGTTGTAAAGTTCTCTTTCCCGCGACACCCTCAAGCGAACCGAGCTTGACCAGGTTTCCGCTTATGTCAAACACTTCGTACCCTGCCTTTGAATCTGGCATCCCAGACCATGATATGATGGTCACACCGTCACTAGATGGGTTTGGTCCAATTGAGACCGAGAATTCTTCAAAAGGAACGTCTGAGAGTGATGTGTTTCCAGCCAAATAATCAGTAGCAGAAGCCACCAAAACTGCCGCAGAACCGTGTTCTTCAAATAAAACCTGGAAGTCAGCCACTGGTTGCTCGTTGTTGTAATCAAACATTGACTCTACCCATCTCGGCGGCATACTTTGGTAGTACACATTGACTGTAACAACTGCACTTGACTGATTCGGAATCCCAAGGGTCACATCCATTGGCAATTCATATGAAATCACATCAGACCCAGAGCCGTATTCACCTTCTGAATAGTTGAAGTTGGGGTCTAAAAGAGCCTCACCTTCTACCCGAGTCGTATCATACGCGGGATGATTCATGCTGAAGCCATAGGGAACGAGACGGTTGTCTTTCAATGTCACAGCAGCCTGTTCAAGCACATTTGTGGGCGTAGATAAAACATTCGCTGAAACCAATTCATAGATTTGGACCTGCGATTCATCTGAAATAACTTCATGGTGACGCTCATAATCAGTCAGTCCCAATTCATCTGCACCTAAGATGTAAGCCCCAGATTGATCCAGTTTCCCACTGTGAAAGAGGGTGTCTCCCTCAAAATCCACGATGAGTTCAACAAAGACTCTACGTGCGGGGAACCCGGAAGGAAATTTGTGTCCTGCCAAATTAATAAGTTCGACTTTTACACGGTGCTGGTCTAATTCATTTGAAAATCCAGATTCTATAATATCTAAAGAAATTGATTTGTTCAGAAGCATATCTAACGTCCTCGAAAGCGTGCTGTCAAATTGAGCTGCAGTGGCGGTTAAGCCTAATTCTTCAACATTGTCTCGCATAATCTCGAGCATTGCTGTATTCGCACCAACAAGCGTATGAAGACCAAAAGGTGACCGGGGCTCAAGGAAAGCATATCCAGAAGAGATAATAACGGGGTCCTCCAATCTCGGCATGTGACACGATTGACAAGTTGCTTCTGAACCTTCACTCCCAAGCGGCAAATCAACACCTTCTCCAGAAAACGCAGAATTTACCCATTCGTGGTATGTCGCTTGCTCTACGTAATCATCACCTGTATAATTGCCTTCCAGGTCTACAACTTGTGTCACCAGAGTGTGACAGTCGGCACACACAGCAGATTCGACCATATGTTGCCCATACATTGGCACATATCCGGTATATGTCTCCATAGGAAGGGTGTACAAAAAAGGCTCGTCTTTACCTGCGCCATATTGGCCATAGATGACCGCTGAATCGAAGCGCAATTGGCCACTGAAAGAAAATCCTGAACTGTCTCTTGAAAGTTGGTGACATGCCACACAACTCACGCCATCTAAAGCCAAAGAGTCAGACAACAACATCTCCATGGAGTAGTGCGCAATCCCATCGTGTTTTGCCGCAAAATGTCCCAGGGGAGCATGGCACGAAGTACATTTATCTTCAATGTCTACTTGATGTCCTGGGTTGACTGCGACCTCATGAGCCACCTTTGCACGCCAAAAAGGATCTTTGGCAGAATTCGCCATAAGTGAACTGCGCCACATGTCCGTGGGATTTATATCCCAATCATTTGGCATCGGGATGGCAGGAAATACTTGGCCTGGAATAGACGCTAAGAAATTGGGGTCTTTGGAATGACAACCTGCACATTTTCCGCTCCCTGTAAAAAGAGAGTTTAACGTATCTGGAAGTCCGCCATAAGCAGAACTAAAGGCTGTGCTGTGGTAAGGGTTCGGCTCCGAATGTAAATAATCAGGGCGTGTTACAAACGCAACGATACTTACAGACACAAATAAAAGCAGGCCCCATTTTAACATATACAAATTTAGCGAATTCTCACTCCTTTCACAACATCCTTCTTGAGGTGAGCATTCAACATTTTAATAACTTTTTCCTTTTCGTGGTTAAACTCCTCTTTTAAAGGACCACTGTCTAAACTGACAAGTAACGTCCCATCACTTTGAAGCATCAGTCGACGTGTTTTTTTATTCACCACTTCTCCAAACACCTCTTTCCAGGCAAGTACCACCTCCACCTCGTCAAGCTTAGAATGCATGCTGTTAATCCTCAATACCTTGTCAATCACTTCCTTAAGTGTTTCTGTTTTGTTCTTTCGTTTCGACGGAATTCTCATTTTGACAAGGTATTAACTTCTCCGTTAATTACTTCAAAAACACGAACATCCGCTCCAATAGATTTGAACATATCTGGAATACGGCCCAGATGCGTGTCGGTGATGAAGATTTGTCCCAAAGACCCATCCGTGACTCTTTTCATCAAAGCATGCACACGTTTGTCATCAATTTTATCAAAAATATCATCTAACAGGAGAATGGGCTTAACCCCTGTCGCTTTCTCGAGGAACGTCAGTTGTGCGAGACGTAAGGCAACAAGAAAGGTTTTTTGCTGGCCTTGACTCCCAAACTTCTTAATGGGATAGTCTCCAATCTTAAAGGCCAAATCGTCTTTATGTGTGCCGCAAGTTGTTCTCCTCAACTTCCTATCATCTTGGCGGGGCTCTTTTAAGAGTTCTAAGAACGCAGATTCGTCTCCCTCTACTTTTGATAAATACGAAAGACTTACTGTTTCATTCCCTCCACTTAGTTCTTTATAAACTTCATCAAATACAGGGATGAACTTTTCTATGAAACGCTTTCTTGCCTCTGATATCGCAATCGCATTCGGCGACAATCTAACATCCCAGGGCTCAATCATCGAAATATCCCACACTCTATTTTCAGCAAAGTACTTGAATAAATTGTTCCTTTGGAGTAATGCCTTGTTGTAATCAATCAGCTTTTCCAAGTACGATCTGTCATATTGCGAGATCACACCATCTAACCATTTACGCCTCACTTCTCCTCCACCTTGAATTATTTCTGCATCATCAGGTGCAATAATTACCGCAGGAAACCTTCCAATGTGATCGAGAAGCCTTGGATAGGTCTTTTCATTCCTTTTAAACACTTTTTTCTGCCCCTTTTTCACACCACAACTCACGATTTCCTCCTCTCCAAGCCTATTAAAGGCACCTTTTACTAACATAAAGGCTTCTCCGTGTGAAATATTTTGCCCATCGATGGGATTAAAATAACTTTTACAAAAACACAGGTAATGCAAGGCATCCAGGATGTTTGTCTTACCAGAACCATTGTCTCCAAGAAGACAATTGACGTGTTTACCAAACTCCAAATCACCACTTATGTGGTTTTTAAAATGAATCAAGTGAAGAGAGTTTAATTGCATAGTGCGAATTTCTTATTTTTGCACTCTCAATCCTACTAGAAAGGAATCAAAATAACCATGGCTAAGAAAAACGCAAAAGACGAGACAATCATCAACGTTGATGAGATGTACACAAAGACAGAACAGTTTGTCGACAAAAACCGCAATCAACTCACCCTTTTTCTTGGAGGTGCTGCTGTAATTATACTCGCATTTATGGGATACCGCATGTTGGTTCAACTTCCCGCTGAACTTGCTGCCGAAGAAGCTGTTTTCCAAGCAGAACATTATTTTGCAATGGACTCTTTAGATTTGGCGCAATACGGAGATGGATTCTCAGCTGGACTGGAGGAGATCATGCAAGATCATGCTGGAACATACGCTGCGAGTCGTGCGGCATACCAAGTCGGTGTTTTAAATCGCGATGCTGGATTATTTGAAGAGGCTATTCAAGCTTTTGACCAAGTTGCGCTTGATGACGATGTATTCGGTCCAATGTCGCTTGCTGGAATGGGAGATTGTTATTCTGATCTTGAAGATTATACGCACGCAGCAGAATATTTTTCAAAAGCGGCTGATGCAGCTGATGCGGGACTCGCAGGAAAGGTTTTGGCACCGAGCTATCATTACAAGCAAGCAATCACTTTAATTGAGCTTGGAAGAACTTCAGAAGCAAAGGACGTACTGTCTCATATTGCAAGTGAGCATCCAAATAGCCGCCTGTATCCTACAGCAGTGGCTTTGGGAGAGTCGCTGTAACCTGGTTCGAGAAATTTAAATTTACCCCCATGGCTACGGCCGGAAACAATTTAAGCTCATACGATCCGAAGGATCTACCAAACGGTGCCCGCTTTAACGTGGGCATCGTTGTTTCTGAATGGAATGCTGTTTACACAAATGGAATGCTGGATGGTGCGATGGACGTTTTACGAACGTGTGGCGTCCCCGAGGCTTCCATCAGGATTGTTCATGTGCCTGGAAGTTTCGAACTGCCATTGGCCTCTCAAATGCTTTTAGAACATGTTGACGGTGTAATCGCCATCGGAAGCGTCATCCGAGGAGAGACAGCACATTTCGATTACGTCTGTGACGCTGTGGCGCAGGGCATTAAAGATGTAAACTTAAAAACTGGAAAACCTGTAGCATTTTGTGTCTTAACAGACAACAACGCTGAACAAGCTGCAGCAAGATCTGGCGGCGAGCATGGCAACAAGGGCACTGAAGCGGCTGTTGTAGTTATGAAAATGATTGCGTTACGATCTAATCTTTCCGGCTCACGTAAATCGTGACTATGAATGCTTCGTCGTTGTTATGTCTATCCGCATAAGCCGCTCACGCGCTTTATGACAAAATGAATACATTCGCAAAATGAAGTCAAACACATTCACTTTCTCAGCTGTCTCTTCGGCAATTATACTACTCACATTTTCCGTGGTTACAAACACCTATTGTTGTCAGTATCCCGGTTGGCAACAGAGGGTGAATTACGACATGGATGTCACACTGAATACTTCCCTACACCAGTATTCAGGAGATATGAGTGTGACTTATTTCAACAACAGTCCTGACAAATTAGACAAGGTCTTTTGGTACGCGTTTTTTAATGCCTTTCAACCGGGAAGCATGATGGATGTTCGAAGTAGAAATATCTCTGACCCCGATTCAAGAGTAAGTGACCGTATTCTTCATCTTCCTGAAGAGGAATGGGGATGGATCAAAGATGTGGAATTAACAATGAACGGTGAACCGTGCACGGTCACGATTGAAGAAACCATTATCGTGGCTGAACTACCCGCTTCAATTTTACCTGGCGGGCATGCGGATTTCAAGATGAGTTGGAATGCGCAAGTTCCAAGACAAATACGCCGCTCAGGATGGATGAATAAAGAAGACATTGAATATAGCATGACGCAGTGGTATCCAAAACTTTGTGAATACGATCACGAGGGGTGGCATTCACATCCATACATTGGTCGTGAGTTTCATGGTGTTTGGGGTAACTACGATGTTTCAATTCATCTTCCCGCCGGATATGTTGTTGCAGGAACAGGACAAATGGCTGGCACCAGCGAAGCGTCTGTGAAAACTGGAGATTGGCATTTTACTGCCGAAAACGTCATTGATTTCGCATGGGTAGCTGACACAGATTTCGTCACTGAGTCAGTCGCTGTAGACAACAAACTCACCATGAATTTTCTGCACACTCCGAATGATGAGTATGACAAGCCTTGGACGGAATTGCCTCGATTTGCAGTTGAAGCGATGCGGTTTTTCAATGATTTTGTGGGAAGATACCCCTACCCTCAATACACTGTAGCGCAAGGAGGTGATGGCGGTATGGAATACCCCATGATAACGCTAGTACGTGGGAATCGATCTTTACCGAGTCTCGTGGGTGTAACCGTACATGAAATGGCACACTCTTGGTTTCAAGCTGTCGTCGCGACGAACGAAGCCTTGTATGAATGGATGGACGAAGGATTTACGTCTTGGATAGAATCAGAATGCATGGCTGTCATCTCCCCAGAAGAGATGACAACACCGCGGGCAGGTGGCGCACACGCTTCTGCCTATTACAGTTATACCCAACATGCCCTCAGCGGAAATGAAGAAGCACTTAGCACCCACGCAGATCATTACACCACAAATCGAGCGTATGGTGTTGCAGCTTACTCGAAAGGGGAAGTGCTCATGGAACAGCTTGGAGCGGTGATTGGAAGTGAAGTTCGGAACGAAGCTGTGAAAGTATATTTCAATGAATGGTCTTTTAAACACCCAGGGCCTTTGGACTTCAAAAGAGTGATGGAGAAGGCTTCTGGAATTGAACTTGATTGGTATTTTGATTACTTCGTCAACACGACCCATACCATTGACTATAGTATTCAAGAAGTAACCATGTCAAGAGATGTCGCTCTTGTCACACTTGAAAGGGTCGGCGTCATGCCTATGCCTCAGGATTTAAAAGTGACGTTTAGGGATGGAACGACAATGGAGTACCACATCCCTCTTGTCATCATGAGAGGCAACAGACCGCTCGCTGACAATGAAGTCTTAAGTCAAGACTGGCCATGGACAAATCCTCTGTACACCTTAGAAATCCCCACCGAAGGCAAACGCATATCGAAAATCGAACTCGATGCCAACCTCCTTCAAGCGGATATTGACAGAACAAATAATTTTGTTGAATTTAAAGGGAGAGGAACAGGTAAAACAAATTTTATCAGCGAATAAGAATATTGAATGCTTAGATTAAAAGTTAACATCACTGGAAATACATTTCAAGACGATTTAATCTTGAGTCTTCTCTCATTCGTTACGTTGGTGTTACTTGGACACATCCAATTAGACCTCGTAGAGGGACTACCTATTACCTTACAATCCTTGCTTGTCGTGCTGTTCCCTTTGATGTTTGGCATGCGGGTAGGTCTAATCTTCGTCTCTGCTTACCTCCTCGCAGGAGGTTTTGGTGCGCCTGTCTTTGCAGGGAATGAATCGGGATGGAATCATTTTCTGGGCGCAACTGGAGGATTCCTGCTCGCATTTCCTATTGCGGCATTAATCAGCGGAGTGGCTGGCGAAATGGCGTCTAAAATTCCATCTCTGAATAGAATTACATTTATTACAGGTGCGGTTATCCTCTTTATGTCCCAAGTCATCATTCTCCTACTGGGGATTGGATGGATGGATGCCCTCAGCCATTCATCCTTTGATTTCACTACAAAAATCACATCTCTTATGCCTCGCCTACTTGTCAAAACAGCCCTTGGAACCATTGTGTTTGTTTTAATTGGAAGGATCTTGAACAACTTAAACTCAAAACAATGAAATTCACTTTTATCTCTATATGTACTTTATTGATAGGGCTTCTGGTTATATCTAGTTGCAGCACCAATTTGGACAACTCAAATGAAAACAAGTCCGACGCACGTTCACAAGCCATTTTAAACATGAAAAGAGCCACTGATCATCACAGTTACAGCAAACCTGAAGAAGCCGTTGTCACACATCTGGAATGGGACGCTAAAGTTGATTTCGAGACGAGAACCGTCTATGCAACAGCGACCTATTCGATCAACACATCTGAAGATGCGAAGAAAATCCTGTTGGATATCCGCGAATTGGATATCCTCAGTGTAAGAGTAGATGGCAGTGAAACTTCTTTCGACATCGGAGACGGGCAAGCCTTTATAGGTGCGCCTTTAAGTATCCCCGTGACGCCATCTTCAAAAAGTGTAAGTATTACTTACAACACTCAGCCAGGAGCAGATGCATTCCTGTGGGTTGAGGGCAACGAAAATAGCAACCCCTTTTTATTTACACAAAGCCAAGCAATTCTGGCACGTACATGGATTCCATGTCAGGACAGTCCAGGCGTTCGTTTTACCTACAGTGCCAAAGTTGAGGTGCCAAATAACCTTATGGCTCTGATGAGTGCTGTAAATCCAACTGAGAAGTCAACGGACGGAGTGTACACATTTGTTATGGACCAGCCTATCCCCTCTTATTTACTCGCGCTTGCTGTCGGGGATGTTGAATTTCGTAGCGTTGGAGAACATACAGGCGTATATGCAACGCCTGACCTCATTGAGGCGGCAGCATATGAATTTGGGGAAATGGAAGATCTGCTTGTCGCAGCTGAAGGACTTTATGGCAAATATGCCTGGGAACGTTATGATTTATTAGTTCTCCCAGCTGCATTTCCATTTGGAGGAATGGAAAACCCCCGCCTTACGTTTGCGACTCCGACAATTATCGCTGGTGACAGAAGTCTTGTAAGTCTTGTCGCTCACGAGCTTGCGCATAGTTGGAGTGGAAATCTGGTGACGAATTCTACATGGGATGACTTTTGGCTCAACGAAGGGTTTACAGTGTACTTCGAACAACGCATCATGGAAGCTGTTTATGGGAGAGATATTAGTGAGATGCTTGCGACATTAAGTTACCGTGGGCTCGTGGATGAGGTGAGTGAAATCATGGACCTCAATCCAGACGACACACATCTGCGTCTGCACTTAAAAGGGCGGAATCCAGACGATGGAATGACTGCAATCGCATACGACAAGGGCTATTTATTTCTACGAATGATTGAAGAAACTGTGGGACGTGAAACCTTTGATGATTTCTTATCTACCTACTTTAGCAAACATGCTTTCACAGTGATGGATACAGATAATTTTATTGAATACATTGAGCGTGAACTTCTGGCTGATGAGCAAACACGAAAAGCCGTGAATCTAACTGCGTGGATAGATGGAGCTGGTCTTCCAGACAATTGTCCAAATGTATACAGCGAACGAATAGAAAAGGTCGACAATGCTGTTGCAAAATGGGCTGAAGGTGGCCTGAACACGTCGGACATCCCTTGGGGCGAATGGCTTTATCAGGAGCGCTACCGTTTTTTGAAAAGTATTCCAGAATCCGTCACTGTTGAAAAGCTCGACGACTTAAACGTCACATTTAATGTCAGTGGGACTGGAAACAATGAGGTCTTGTTTGCATGGCTAGAGCAATCTATTTTGAAACAGCATACGGACTCATATCCACGCTTAGAGACTTTCCTCATTAACGTTGGGAGAAGAAAATTTCTAACCCCGTTATATAGCGCAATGCTAGAAACGGGGCAATCCCAAATGGCAAAAGACATCTACAAAAAAGCGCGACCAAATTACCACAGTGTTTCTACAGGCACCATGGACGAGTTATTGGCAGACGCTTAACGAACAAAAGGGGATTAACGGATTAACATGACGTAACCGAAAACTTCTTTCCTCCAGCTTTCTTCACTGATACTATGGACTTCTACACGATATGAATAGGTTCCATTACGAGAGAAATATTCGCCATCTACACCTACTTTCCCGTTCCACGGTTCGTTTAAATCAGTTGTCTCAAATACAATCTCACCCCAACGATTGAAGACTTGCATTTCAAACCTTTCAGGGTCAATGTCTGAACCTTGAATAAAGAAGGCATCGTTTGTGCCATCGTTATTTGGTGTGAATGAAGTCGGGATAAAGAGGTTGAATAAATCTCTGATTTCCACTTCACGCGTCACTTGGTTCTTGCACCCGAAGATGTCTTCAACTTCTAATTTGACTGCGTAAAATCCACCCACATCGTAAGGAAAGGTAAACACAGGGTCTTCAACAATCGCAAAACCAAGAGGGTTGTACGCGTTAAAAGTCCAAAGCCAATCGATCACGTTGTCGCTTTGAAAACCATCAAAGGAAATCGTTGTGTTGGGAACTGTTGTCGGCTGAGGGTTCGCATAAAAACCTACAGTTGGAAGCGGATACACATTAATGTACGCCTCTTTTGTTGTTGAATATTCACATCCCCCTTCAAAAGAATTAACTGTCAGACTCACATCAAAAAATCCAGGGTTGTTATAAATGTGATCCGTGTTCATCTCTGCAGCAACCCCACCATCTCCAAATCCCCATACGCTGGTCGTAATGAGTGCAGGATCTATCAAGTTTGTAAAAGCAAAAGCACCCGTACCACAAGCCTTTGTCGTATCTGCAACAAACTCAACATCAATCGGAGACTCAATAGTCACCAACATACATGCTTCAGCGGGTGGCGTCTCACAGTCGTCATTTATTACCACACAATACAAGCCTGTAGACGGAGGAACATTCTCAACAATACTTTCATCAATTCCACCCAGTTGATTGCCTTCCCACAACCAAGTATAATTGTACCCTGATCCACTCCCGCCAAAAGAAGCTGAGGCATCAAGCGTCGCTTCTTCTCCACTACAGATATAATCTGAACCTTGTAAATCTGGCGTGATCTCCCCCAGCACATTGACATTAATGACTTCATCTGTTGAGGGACAGCCATTGGCATCTGTTGCAAAAACAGTGTAAATTGTACTCGAAGGAGGACTTGCTACAAAAGTACCGTCGAGGGTTGATGTCGTATCACCTGTGATTGAGTTCACCCAATTGTAAGTCCAACTCTCAGTGGGGTCTTGGTCAGAGGATGCTTCCAGAACAACAGCGGCAGACAAACATATGACTTCGTCTCCACTCGTCTCAATTTCCATAGGAACAGGGTCAAGCATTTCAAATTCATAGGAATAGAGACATCCAGTGTCATCAAACACATCAACACTGTACATCCCTGGCGTCAAATCTTGAAGCACGTAATCACTGCCATCAAAGAGGACAGCTTCTTGAAGCATTCCTCCCGCAAAAAATTCAATTGTAAAAGGACCTTCACTTAAGGGTTCGTTTATAGATACGATTAACACACCATCATCAGCCAAACAAGAAGGCTGTTGATCTGTAACATCATACTCGAATCCAGGCAAGACCATCACAACATCTGTCGCAGCACAATTATCGAAGCCGATAGGCTCAACAGATAAAGTGTAAGCAATAGGCTGTCCATCAAAATCAAGCACCGTAGGCTGAGGCACTAAAGGGTTGTCTAAATACTCTGTAGGACTCCATGACCAATCAAAACCACAGGCGTCCTGACCTCCACAACTGACACACCACGCCAGTTCTTCAAAATTGGCAAATCCATCTTGACAATTCACACTGCCATCACTTGAAAGTACAAAAGAAATACAGCCATCCGGATTTGTTGCTGTAAATGTTTCACCTGGAATATTCGTGTTGAACGTTTGCAGCAAAGCTCCTGTGCCATTAGGGCCATCAAAGACATTGATGAAATCACAACAGGTCTCCATGGTACCCGCCGAAAAACTCAACGTCATCATGGTTCCATCTCCTACGACATCGGGGCAATAGTTGAATACGGTATTTTCATTGTTTGCATAACAATAATCATAGGACCCTCCTGAGCCGCCACAAGCAGATGGACCAGTTCCGTTAAACACCCCTAACAACTGAACAGGGTTTTGGCAAAAGATGACATCATCTCCGGCAGAAATATTCGTTTGAGGGCCTTCTATCACAGTAATATTAACCGTCGTATCCCATGTACATCCGAAGTTATTTGTCACTTCATATGTGAAATCAAAATCACCTGGATTTGGGAACTCAAGATCAACATAATTGCCATCCTCCGAAATCAACACAACACCTTCATCAGCAGGGGTTACTAACCAAAAACTTGAATCTAGATCCAAGCCAATTTCTGGGGTAAATGTTGTCACACCGGGAACAATTTCAGGGTTAAAATCTATTCCCCACTCGAATAGAAAACCATCATCCCCTCCCCATTGATCAAACACAGTAAAACTCCAAATTCCATTTAATGGACATCCCACTAAATCGCAAAGATCACCACAAGGAAGATATGTCCCTTCAGGAATTGGATCTGCTACATTTGGATTATTAGCATCATCCAAAACCCACTCTGCATCCATGTTCCATGAATAATCCCATCCTTCAACATCTGCTATGCCTAGATTATTACCATTCACATCAACGGGTGTACATCCATTGGGGTCAGCGGCTCCTGAGGGACCATTCTCCATTAAGATCACTTCTGTCCCATCGGGACAAGTCACCCAGAAAGTAAGGTCACCTACAAAAGTGTGCTCAATATTTGCTGTGATCAATTCAATGTCAGCGCAATCTTCAAGCAATTGGTTTTGGTCAAAAAAGTCGATAAACAAATCAGACACGAATGGGATCCCAGTGTCATCTGGAAGCGGCTCTTCTTCAGAGACTCCTACAGGAGGCAGCGCTGTCCAAGTGACAGACTGAACGGGGTCGCCATCAAGAAACCCAGGTGAACCAACACAAATTGGAGATGAAAAATTCGCGTTAAAAATAGGAATCGTACTGACGAGAACCTGCTGAGGCTGAAGATTGGTACTGAAGCAGTGATTCACGTCCACAACAGTTAAAGTAACAATATATTCACCTGGTGTATTATAAGAATGAGAGACATCAGTCCCATCTGAAACTGCGGTAACTTCCACTGTGCCATCCCCCCAATTCCACACCAACGAATCAAGCGCAAAACCATCAGTACCAGTAGATGTCAATGATGAAAAAGTCACCAACTCATCTGGACAAAGGCCTACGCTCACAGACCCCTCGAGATCTGTAGGAAAAGGTTCTGGAGTCACCAATTCAACGCCTGAAATCGGATAAGAACATGGTGTGACGCAACTTAAATAAGCTGCCCATCCGACATCACCTCCAGTAGCACCATTGTTACAATCAAATACAAAAGTCAAACAGCCTGACGGGTTTTGAAATGAAGCGGTAAAGCTCAGGCCATTAAAACTGTTTCCAGTACCTGCACCAACCAAAGGGGCAGACGCATCGGGACCATCATACACATACAGAACGTCGTTGTTATTTGGATTTGCATTTGTTTGCAGATCAAAAACTGCAAAACTTAATTGTACAGCATCACCTGCGATACTGGGACAGAATGTAATTGTTGCATTCTCACATGAGTATGGATTTTGCGCACCACCACCAGCGTCAATTAAATTATTGTCCGTAAATAGGGCTTCTTCACCGCATATATATTCAACATCAGCAACCAGTCCCATTTGGTACAAGGTCGATTGAGCATGAACTGTTACGCCAATTAAAAGCGATACAACTGTGAAGATCAGATGTGTAAATCGAAAACGATGCAGATTGTTCATGTATATTTAATGTGGCGTCAATTAGGTGCAAGATAAGAATACAGACTTGAATTTAAGCAGACTACCGCTCGACTCTCACAATATCATTATAAAGCCGTTGAACCCCACTGTGATCTATGCATATTACCGTCCAATAGAAGAGTGAACCGTTGTCGGCTAATTCTCCCTTGAGATCTAGGCCAGTCCATGGGGAATTGTAATCCGTCGTCGCATAAATTTCCTTGCCTGACGCGTCAGAGATCACCAACTCCCATGTGTCCCCCAAAGCATTTAATCCGAAAGGCATAAAATGATCATACCTGCCGTCTCCATCAGGGCTGAATCGTGCAGGCGCTTTAAGGTCTGTCCTGTTTCCTAGCTCTATTTTACCGGATGCATCATCTTGGCATCCAAATTTATTGGATGCAAAAAGGTTTAAATCATAGGTACCAGGAACATTGAACGCTGCCATCCCTCCTTCTGCTTCAGCCCCATCGACCAACCAAGTTGACGCGTTTGTATCTACTGTTTCGTCATTTAGCTGAACCTCAAGGTATCCGTTTGTGACGATTCTAGGAAGTGTCCAGTTAAGTTTGGCCTCAGGTTGAGGATGAACTTCAATCAGGTCTTGAATCGTTCTCGTTATAATGGCGCCATCGTCTGGAGACCTTACCGATAGAGTAACATCATAGACACCTTTTTCGTCATAAACATGTGACGGAAATGGGTCGTTAGAAAAACTCCCATCACCGAAATCCCACAACATAATCATTTTCTCATCCAATCCCATTAAAGAAAAGTCAACCTCAACACCTACGCACGCTTGTTTTGTAGACACTTCAAAGGGCAATTCTAGCGGATTTGCATTCTCATTCTCAACTGATACTGCCACATCGGGTTTAACCACTTCTACATCGGGTTTCATAGCTACCTCAGTGGTGTTGTCAACCTCAGGCGTCTTGTCAACCTCAGGCGTGTTGTCGCCTAGATTTTCAATATCATGTGATGTGTTATTGAAAGACGATTCACCATCAATTTCTGAAACACTGCTTTCATTTGAGACCTCTTCCGACGCTTCATAAACGGTTGATAGTTCCGAATTAGAAGCCTCCTCAAGAACAACCGCAGGTTCAGAAGATACATTTTGCTGCGCATTTTCTGTGAAAACATAGTGTTGCGCAACCCACATCGTTACTGCGCCAGCAACAACAGCTGCAGCAATAGAAAGCTGAGAGATAATTTTTGATCCCGCCACGTCAATTCCGATTGCGCCGACTGCAGCTGCAGCGGCAATACGCTCCTTCATACGCCCCCAATCAGGACGAACGTCAGGCTCGTGACGGTCGAGTAACTCTCGTATTTTATTATCAAACTTCTCGTCAGACATGGTCTGTTTTATTCTTCATATTTAACAAAATCTTTCGAAGGTTCTTTCTCGCTTTTGCGAGGTTTGACTTCGAGGTCCCAACACTGATACCTAGATGATCCGAAATCTCCTTATGTACCATGTTGTCAAAAACGTACAGGTTAAAAACCGTTCTGTACATAGGTGATAAGTCTGCCATCGCATTCATAACATCATGAACAGTAAAAGTCTCTACGTCATCCTCCTCCTCAATTGGAAACACCGCTTCATCTGGTATTTCCTCAAACGATTCCTCGAGTCCAAGAACCAAACCAGTCGCTTTGCGACTGCGAATAGCGTCTATCGCAGTATTTACCATGATGCGACGCATCCAGCCTTCGAAAGAACCTTTGGAGGTGTACCCATCAATATTCGAAAATATCTTAAGAAACCCCTCCTGAACAACATCTTGTACAGCGTCCTTATCCGAAACATATCGCAAGCACACACCAAACATCAAACGGTAATACCGGTTGAATATCCAACTTCGCGATTTCTCGCTAGAACGTCGGCATCCTTCAATGTGAACAAGCAATTCTTTGTTTTGCATTATGTTCGCCGTTTTAATGACGTAACCTTTTAAAAATGGTTGCCTTCATGTTTTTCGACGCTTTCGCAATTTCGTTGATTTTGTCTATTAACACAAACGTACCTTTGACGAATGCGAATAGTTGTAGGATTATCTGGCGGAGTAGATTCAAGTGTCGCTGCCTTGACTTTGGTTGAACAAGGGCACGATGTGATAGGCCTTTTTATGCGCAATTGGCATGATGAGTCGGTCACCATCAGTGATGAGTGTCCATGGATCGATGATTCAAACGATGCAATGCTTGTCGCCGAACATCTGGGCATCCCTTTTCAAGTCATTGATTTCAGTAAGGAATATCACGAAAGAATCGTTGATTATATGTTTCACGAATACGAACAGGGGCGCACACCCAACCCTGATGTCCTATGTAACAGAGAAATCAAGTTTGACCTTTTCCTCGATGCCGCAAAGAAATTAGGCGCTGAGGCAATCGCTACAGGACACTACTGTCGGAAAAGCACTCATATTCTTCCAGACGGCACGCGTGAATATCATTTGATTGCTGGTGCTGATCCAAATAAAGATCAAAGCTATTTTCTTTGTCAGCTCACCCAAGAGCAACTGAAATACGCCATGTTTCCGATTGGTGAAATGCTGAAACCTAATTTAAGGGATACCGCAAGAAAGGCTGGACTCCCTAATGCAGACAAGAAGGACAGCCAGGGATTGTGCTTTATAGGAAAGGTGAGATTGCCTGACTTTCTTCAACAGAAATTAAGTGTAAAGGTGGGAAATATCATTGAAATTCCTGCCAAACATTCAACTTTTAAAACGTGGGAGGATGACGATTTAGCAAAAAGGGCAAAAGGGTTTGTTTTAAGTCCTGAAATGGGTGAAAAAGTGGGGACTCATCAAGGCGCGCACTTCTTTACTGTAGGTCAAAGAAAAGGACTTCACGTGGGAGGCAAAGTAGAACCATTGTTCGTGATTGGAACAGATGTGGACAAAAACATCGTGTATGTGGGCCAGAGTGACAAACACCCTGGACTTATGCGTCGCGCTCTAAAAGTCGCCAAGAAAAACATGCATTGGTTGCTGCCCTCACATACCCTTATGCCTGGTCAATCATCAAAATATTTACTTCGTTTTCGTTACCGCCAGCCACTTCAAAATGGCAAGGTCGTCATGACTGATGAAGCATTGTACCTCGACTTCGAAGAACCACAAAAGGGAATCGCAGCTGGACAATTTGCGGTTTGGTATGACCAAGACCGACTCGTCGGATCAGGACCGATTGAGGTCTAGGCTTAGAGATCTAGATTTTCTGAAATGCGATATGCCGTTCTAGAGGGATCTGTTCTTGACACCATTTCAGCAATAAAACCTGCCATGAAAAGCTGAGACCCCATGATCATCCCCGTGAGAGCAACATAAAACGCAGAGATTTCGGTGATATTCTTCGCTTCTATACCATTCGATATTGCATAGGTTTTATAGCCCGCGATGGCAGAAAAAAGCAAAACACTCACCACAAAAGTCAGTGTACCTAACAAACCGAAAAGATGCATAGGCTTGCGACCAAACCGCTGAACAAATGCAATCGTCAATAAATCCAGCATTCCATTTGTAAATCGTTCGAGTCCAAATTTTGTCGTACCATATTTACGTGCTTGATGAACCACAACATGCTCACCAATCTGATCAAAACCGGCGGCTTTTGCAAGCAATGGAATATATCGGTGCATTTCTCCCTGTACTTCAATTGCCTTCACAACCTCCAAACGGTAGCACTTCAATCCACAATTAAAATCGTGGAGATAGATACCACTCACTCTACGTGTCATCCAATTGTAAAGTTTGGTCGGAATCGTTTTTGAAAGGGGATCCTTGCGTTTCTTTTTCCATCCACTCACTATATCGAGGTTTTCATCAAGAAGTTTTTTCTCCATCGAAAGAAGCTCGTCAGGGCTGTCCTGAAGATCCGCGTCCATCGTGAACACAACTTTGCCAGAGGCCGCTTCGAACCCTTTCTGAAGCCCCGCACTTTTTCCATAATTACGTGCAAACCTAATGGCTTTGACCTTGTTTGAATACGTTGCGTACAATTCGGAAATGACCGACCAAGAGCCATCCCTTGATCCATCATCTACAAAAATCACTTCATAGTCACGTTCTGACAAAGCCTGATCAATCCAGGCCATAAGCTCCGGAAGACTTTCTTGCTCATTATAGAGCGGTACGACGACACTTATATCCATGGGTAGAATTAATTAAAATTCGGTTTTTGATGGTCGATTTTATACTGAGTAGCTGAAACAATCAGCGCGATTATTGCTCCGAATATAGTAGAAAACACAACACCTTTAATAGAACCTATAAGCGAATATCCATTGCGTATTTCCTTCTCAGTTTCAATAAGTGTTTCTTGAAGCAAATCACCCTCTAGTCCAAACGAAATCATCATCTCCTCCACTTTTTCAAGGCTTATATCCACAACAACATCGACTAGTTCTGGGTTTATAATGTTGAATAATACGAAATTAAATACTGCAGAAGCGAAGAGGATACAAAGCAAAGACAAGATGATGTGTTGAAAAACGCGCCAATATGAAATAAACCCACCCTCATCACGACGAATTGCTCTGCTCACAATGATCATTGTCGTGATGATAAGTACCGATTGGGCCAGCCCTAGCTGCCATCCGACAAGCAATTCTACACCTAAAATATAAGCTACTAAGCTGAGAATAACTGAAATAAGAGCAGCCATCCCTCCATGTTGCCAAACTAGTTGATTTATTCTCATGCCGGAAAGATACTACCTTATCTTTGCACTTGGGGCAAGTCTCTTACGACCAGCTCCCGCTGAACCCCCCAGGGCCGGAAGGCAGCAAGGGTATGCGGTTGAGCGGTGCGATAAGAATCGCTTGCCCCTTTATTATGCCTCGATTTTGAATCAGAAATCAGACAACGAATAATGACGAACCGAAAAATTACAAAGATTTTAATCGCCAACAGAGGCGAGATTGCTTTGAGAATTATTCGTACTGCTCAAGAAATGGGAATTTCTACTGTGGCTGTTTATTCAGAAACAGATGTTGTTGCTCCCCACGTTATGGCCGCTGATGAAGCCGTTTGTTTAGGTCCAGGACCTTCCTCAGAGAGTTACCTTCTCTCAGATAAGGTCTTACAAGCAGCAATTGATACGGGGGCAAACGGAATCCACCCTGGATATGGTTTTCTATCTGAGAACGCTGAATTTGCTGAATGCGTCGAAAAAGCAGGCATTGCTTTTATAGGGCCTGGCACAATGGCAATAAGAACAATGGGTGACAAGCTTCAAGCAAAAGAAGCCGTAAAAGCGAGAAACATCCCCTTAGTTCCTGGAACAGATGGCGCCATTTCAGATTCAAAAGAAGCTTTAAAGGAAGCGCATAGAATTGGCATGCCACTCATCATCAAAGCGAGCGCAGGAGGAGGAGGAAAAGGAATGAGGTCTGTTTTTGAAATTGAAGACGTTGAAGAAGAGCTGACCAGGGCCATTTCTGAGGCTGAAAGGTCTTTCGGAAACGGTGCCGTATTTATGGAACGATTGGTGCTTCAACCCAGACATATCGAAGTCCAGGTATTGGCAGATATGCACGGCAATTGTGTGCATTTGTTTGAACGTGAATGTAGCATTCAACGCAGGCACCAAAAAGTGGTCGAAGAAGCACCGTCATCGTTACTCGATGATACATTAAGAAATGAGATGGGGCAGTGCGCCATCGAAGTTGCTCGCGCTTGCAATTATGTAGGGGCAGGAACAGTTGAATTTCTCGTCGATGCAGATAAAAACTTCTTCTTCCTTGAAATGAATACCCGACTTCAAGTAGAACATCCCGTCACAGAATTTATCACCGGAATTGATTTGGTTAGAGAACAAATCAGGATCGCAGAAGGCCAAGAATTGTCCTTTTCACAGGGTGACTTAAGTATCGCAGGACATTCAATAGAATTAAGGGTATATGCAGAAGACGCCTCAAAGGGATTTCTTCCTGGAACTGGAATCCTGAACAAGTACGTCCCTCCTGTCGGACCAGGAATCAGAGTTGACGATGGCGTCATTCAAGGTGGAGAAGTGAGCATACATTATGACCCCATGCTCGCAAAATTGATCGTGCATGCTTCTTCACGTGAAGCTTGTATTGAGAAAATGCTTCATGCAATAGATAACTACGAGATTCGCGGTGTAAGAACAACGCTCGACTTCGGCCGTTTTGCGATAAACCACGAGGCGTTTCGATCAGGAAACTTCGACACTGGATTTGTCAATGATCATTTTACTGCCGAGAAGCTCATTCGAGAACTTCCGGTAGATGACGAGATATTTGCCTCACTGGTCGCTGAACTCAGTCAAAGAGTCAATGACGAAAAAACCAAAGTTCAACAAGAAAATGCTATTGTAACCATTCGATCACCTTGGAGAAACCGAGAAGAGAGATAATGGGCTCAGCGTAAAGTATCTTTACACATCGATGTCAAAAAGACAATTTATTATATATGATTTAGAGGCGACTTGTTGGAGAAGCCCCAAACCTAGGCAGGTAGAAATTATTGAAATCGGAGCCGTTAGAGTCAATGAGGATTTGGAAATCGTCGATGAATTCAGTGAGTTCATCCTTCCTGTGATACATCCCCAGATTGATAAATTTTGCACGAAACTGACAAGCATAACACAAGAAGACGTTGAGTACGCAGATCATTTTAATGTTGTTATTAAACGATTTGAAGACTGGATGGATTGTGCTTCGGCCAGAACAGCACTCTTCAGTTGGGGCGAATTTGACCACAGGCAGTTTGTCGCAGACGCAAGACATCACAACCTAAAACTTGACTGGTTAAAGTATTGGGCTTGCCTTCAGAGACATTACAGCAAATACAAAGGTGCAAAGAATCAAATCGGACTTAAGAACGCACTGATTCATGAAGGACTCGAGTTTAATGGGACGCAACATAGAGCAATCGCCGATGCCAGAAATATGGCTGAACTCTTTATTAAAGTTGCAAAACCTATGAATATCGTTTAATGCAAAAGGGGCGTGCCACCTTTATTGAACTTACTTTCTTTCTAAGAAATGCACTTCTGTTATTTGCAATCCTAACAGCAGTATCACTTGTTTTATTCCCCCAATTTGAGGATATACTTGTCAGACTGGGAATCCCCCTGCTCACTCTTTTGCTGTTTCTTTCAGGCACACTTCCTTTCTTAAAAACCAGGAAAGAACTTTGGCGCCCCCTACTCGCAGTCACCATATCAACGTTCCTTACATTAATTCTCCAGAATCATTTACAAGCTGACCCTCATGAATACCCCCATTTGGTGCTGTTCTTTGCATCTCTCTATACGGGGTTATCATACGCAGTCATTCAACCAAAGGGAACCCTGGTTTTTATCGGTATCGCAACTGTCTGTTCTGGAGCGGTTTACGTAGATCTCTCAAAAGAGGTGATCTCGAGAACGAATGGGAATGACACGCTTTACATCTTCAAAGGAGACACCGTGAAAATGGAATCCTATTTTATTTGCGCCCCATTATTAGATGCAGTATCCGACGAAGAAATAATCATCCTTGAAAGAATTCCCAATTGTTATGAAAAAGGCGCCATTGTCAGGTTTGACGAGCTGTTTTTTAAAGCCAACAAAACACATTTGGCCTCTGCAGCGTTTTTTTCAGACATAGAAGACGTTTGGAACAGCATTCCCTTCCCTAACAAAACGCAAAAAGAGACCGCTCAAGAATGGGAAAATGGGGTTCCTGGGGAAGACATCACCGCCTCGCTTCAATACAATTTTTGGTCAACCGTAAAAACGGAAATTATTGAAGAATCTAAGGCAAAGAAACACACAAATATCATTGCGCTTCGCGTCACGCGATACAAGCTAGTCGTCATGGTTTGGTTTGGTGTTTTTCTCGTAGCTTTCGGGATTATTCAACTGTTTTCGAAACGCAATCATTCCGTCCAAACCACACCCGAATGAATATCTCTAAACCCATACGTATGAGTATCGCTGGCACAGGGAGAGTGGCGCAAGCGCTCGGGCAGGCATGGCAAAAGGGGGGTGTAGAGATCGTTGAGGTTTGGGGACGGTCTCAAGATCGAGCTCAGGAATTAGGCCGTAAACTTAATGCAGTCGTTGTCGATGACCTCGCGACATTGTCCACAGACATTGATGCCGTGGCGGTGTTAGTCAGTGATGACGCAATCCGAGAGGTCGCACAATCATTGCCTCACAAAGTCAAAAGATTCCACACTTCTGGCGTGACTGACAAGGATGTTTTAGGTGGAGAGAATGGTGTGATTTGGCCTATCAAAAGCTTCAGTGCAAACACACATGTGGAAGACCTCACAGAGGTACCTTTCGCTGTGGAAGCTGGCTCAAAGGAATTTCAAGCGATGCTTCACAGGTTGGTGAAAGAAAGTGGAGGAATACCCTTTAACGCATCCTCACAAACACGCGCAAAAATCCATTTGGCAGCTGTGTTTACACACAACTTCTCAAATCACTGCTTCGCGCTCTCGCAACAAATTCTAGATGAAGAAGGTTTACCGAAAGACCTGATGAGACCCCTGGCAGAAGGATTGATGGAAGGCGCCAAATCGGGAAATTCATATTCACTTCAGACCGGCGTCGCCCTTAGAAAAGATCTTGGAAGCCAAATGAAACACTTGGAATTACTCAAAGGATTTTCAAACAACAAAGCACTTACTGAATTTTACAAGTTTGTAAGCAAGCATATCGCAGACAGCCATGAATTATAAAACAAAACTTGCCGAAATAGAGATTTTTGTATTTGATTACGACGGTGTTTTTACAGACGGAATCGTACTGTTATTTCCTGACGGGTCTCAAGTCAGACAAGCATCTACACGTGATGGCTATGCGGTTCAATGGGCCGTGAAACAAGGATTAAAGATTGCTGTATTAACCGGAGGCAATGATAAGGCCGTGGGCGACAGAATGAGAAAACTCGGCGTCACAGAAGTACACCTTGGGTGTGAGGATAAACTCGAATCATTGAACACACTGTGCCTGAAACTGGACATCTCCCTAAGCAAGGTCGCATACATGGGGGACGACATCCCTGATTTACCTGCGATGCGTGAAGTCGGTTTGGCAGTCGCCCCTGACGATGCCGTTGAAGAAATCAGGAGTGTCGCACATTACATCAGCCCGAAAAATGGCGGGAAGGGCTGTGTGAGAGATTTAATTGAGCAAGCCATGAGATTAAAAGGGATTTGGGCTTCAAAGCATGCTCACAAATGGTGATAAAACGCGATTCGATTTTCGGCTTACTTAACTAACTTCGCGCCGCAATGGATAGAAATACAATTTTAGGTTTTTTACTGATGTTCGGGCTCTTAATGGGCTACAATTGGTATACAGCACCTTCTCAGGAAGAAATCGCAGAGATGGAGCGACTGGAAGCTGAGGCAGAAGAAGACCGTGAAAACAAGAAAGATTCTGAGAACTTAGAGGCTGAAGAGACTCAAGCGAACTTCTTAGAGGAAGAAAAAAAAGCGCAAAGCTTCTCTCTTCTTGGAAATATGGGGCCCGATTCTACAGGCAAAGTAATTATTCCCGAGGACATCAGAAAACAATACGGACCGATGGCATTGGCTGTATTTGGAGATGATCAAGAATATTCGCTCATATCGTCTGTGTTAGAAATCAAGTTGAATTCACGTGGTGGACTCCCCTACTCTGCAACATTAAAGGACGGAAACGTCAGAAACGTGAGTTACAGTGCAGGCGACCCCATTCAATTGTGGGACCCTTTAAACAGCGCTATGGATCTTCAATTTGATGTACCTGGAACAGGACGCATCAAAATGAGCGATCTGTCATTCCTTTTAACGTCAGAGACGGACAGTACGATGTACCTCAAAGCGGTCACAGAATCAGGAGGCGCAATTGAGATTGTTCACACGCTTGTAGGTTATGAACTTGATACAAGAATAACATTCAGAGACCTTGGACGAGAAATCTTACCCAAACAACATTTGGTTTGGTCTGCAACTGGATTAAGAAATGAAAAGGGTCTAGAGTGGGAAAGACAACACACCTCTATATTCTTTAAGGAAAAGGACAGGGGACGTGACTACTTAAGTGAAGGCCGATCAGACGAAGAGACCTTAGAGTACAATCTAGAATGGATGGCATTCAAACAAGATTTCTTCTCAGTGTTGGTGTCCAAAGATGGAGGATTTGAGAAAGGGGCTGTGTTGACAAATGAGCTCTTCGAAGAAGATACAGCCTCTACACTTTTCTTCTCTGCCGACCTTCCTATGATCGCAGAGGTTCGAGGAAACACAATGGAGCAAGAGCTTTCATTCTACTTCGGGCCAAACGATCTTGTTCTTCTTAATAATACTGGACTTAATGAAATTGGGAAAATCATTGATTATGGATGGTGGATCTTTGGTTGGGTGAATCGAAACTTCATCCTTCCAATCTACAACCTTCTGAACTCAAGGATTGCCAGTGCTGGAATGATCATTTTGATTATCACGCTCATCATTAAGATGTTCCTCTTCCCGATTACCTGGAAGAACTTCTTGAGCTCAGCGAAGATGAAAATGCTTCGTCCGGATATTGAGAAAATTAACGAAGACCACAAGGACGACAGTACTGCGCGTCAACAAGCGACAATGGAACTCTACCGAAATACGGGGGTAAACCCCATGGCTGGTTGTCTTCCTGCTTTGCTTCAGATGCCCATACTCTATGCAATGTTCCGTTTCTTCCCCGCAAACATTGATTTACGTGGAAAGAGCTTTCTCTGGGCAGATGACCTCGCTGCGTTCGACAGCATCGTAGATCTCCCATTTACAATTCCGATGTATGGAAGTCACATCAGTGGATTTACCGTTCTCATGGCGATTTCTATCTTCTTTTACATGCGCATGACCACCGCAGGGCAACCTCCTCAACCCACTCAAGCGGGCATGCCCAACATGAAGGTGATTCAGAATTTCATTCCATTTACGATGTTGTTCTTCTTTAATAAATTCGCCTCAGGTCTGAGCCTTTATTACCTTGCTGCAAATCTTGTTTCTATAGGTCAAATGCTTATTATCAAGCGATATTTCATTGATGAAAATAAGATTCTAGCGCAAATTGACAAAAACGTCAAGAACCCTAAAAAGAAATCAGCTTTCCAAGAAAGGCTCGCTGAAATGCAAAAAGAGCAAGTAAAGAAAACAAAGGAAATAAAGGCTGCCAAAACGAGACGTAAAAAGAAGTAACCATGACCTTCTGCAAAGCAAATACCGCATATCTTCTTGTGTTTGTTGCACTTGCTTTTACAAGCTGCAATCAAAAAAAGGATGTATCCAATACATACATACCTCTTGAGATATCGGTAGGCTTACAAAAGACCATGTGTTATGGATCGTGTCCATCGTTTAATTTTTCAGTGCTCAACAATGGACAAGCCACGTTGATCGTAGGTCGTTTTGCAGAAAAGGCCTTTGGGAGACATATCGATGAAGGAAAATACACAGGTACGATTTCACTGTCTGAGATTTCTAAAATCACTAAATTTGCTGAAAAAACCGAATATCTCAAGCTCGAGGATCGATACGACAATCCGATGATCATGGATATTCCAGCAGCAATCTCCACCATTAATGGAAAAACTGTATTTAACCGTCATGAAGGACCTGACCTAAAGGATCTTTATTCACGCATAGAAAACTTAATAAGCACCGTTGATTGGGTGGAGAAACCCGATACAGAAAAGTAATATAAATTTAACACCCTATAAATGAAACGTATTTTCTCAATCGCATTTATTGCGTTAACAGCAATCCTACTTGCTCCTACAACCCAGGCTCAAGAGGGGATGTGGCTCATGCACACTTTAGAAGAAATCAATGAAGAATCCATGCAAAACTCCGGATTCCGTCTGGACGCTGACGACATCTATGACATCAACAACGCTTCTCTCAAAGATGCCATTATTAGACTTAACGGCGGAAGTTGTACTGCGGAAGTCATCTCTTCTCAAGGTCTTGTCTTAACAAATCACCACTGTGCATACGGCGCTATTCAAGGTTTCAGTTCACCTGAGAACGATTACTTAACGGATGGGTTTTTCGCTTTAAGTAAAGACCAAGAAATGAACATTGAAGGATTTGAGGTCAGTTTCCTTGTCCGCATCGATGACATCACAGACCGTGTTCTTGCAAACGTTACAAACGACATGAGTGAGGATGATCGAAATCAAGCGATAAAAACGACTCAAAACGAAATCAACATTGAATACGCTGACGCGGATGTTCACGGGTATGACTACGAGGTGAAAAGCTTCTACTATGGCAACGAATTTTACATGTTTATCTACAACACATACCGAGACATCCGATTGGTTGGAGCGCCACCGGAGAGTGTTGGAAAGTACGGAGGCGACACAGACAACTGGATGTGGCCACGTCATACGGGGGACTTCTCAATGTTGAGAATTTATGCCGATGCAGACAACAACCCTGCTGATTATTCGGAATCTAACATACCATACACTCCCAAGCGACACTTAAAAATCAGCATGGATGGTGTAGACCAAGGCGATTTCACCATGGTCATGGGATACCCTGGAAGTACTGACCGTTTTCTCAGCAGTTGGGGAATCGAACAAGCACTGGCGCTTAATAACCCGAGTGTTGTGGATGTTCGCGATCTTAAATTAAAAACAATGAAATCGCATATGGACGAAGACCTTGGTGTGCGTATTAAGTATGCCGCTAAATATGCCCAAACAGCAAATTACTGGAAATACTATATCGGACAATCTAAAGGACTTAAAGCACTTGATGTTCAAAGTCAAAAGGAAGCGATTGAAGCGCGATTCTCATCTTGGGCGACCTCTTCACCAGAGTTAGAAGCAGAGTATGGCGACGCATTAAATCTCATTGAAGCGTATTACGTTGCAACTGATGCGACTGCAAAAGCTGACGCATACGCGCTAGAAGCTGGCTTAATCGGTTCAGACATCACATTGTTTGCCGTACGATTTGGAAGAACAGCTCCAGGTTTATTCTCAGAGGATGCAGATCAAATTGCCGCAACAAAAGCAAGACTTTCAGGATTGTGTGACGATTTCTTCAAGGATTATGACATGGCCACTGACCGCGACTTGTTTATTAACCTCATGACGAAGTACCAAACAGACATCGCTCCTGAGAACTTGCCTTCGTTCTTTGCGAATGTCAACAAGAAGTACAAGGGAAGCATCAAGCGTTACGCGACAAAGATGTATGCAAACAGCTTTCTAGTCAATGAAGAAACTGCACGGAACTTTATCGCGAATCCTTCTGAAAAAGCATTAAACAAAGACCTTGCTGTCAATGCAGCGATGAGTATTCTACAAACATACTTTGGATCAATGGAGAGTAATGCACAAGACAAGTACGATCGAGGTTACCGATTGTTTGTAAAAGGACTCCGTGAAATGCAACCGAACAAAGCGTTCTATCCAGATGCGAACTCTACAATGCGTTGTACCTATGGGCCTGTGGGAGACTATTCACCTGCTGACGCAGTACAATACGACTTCGTGACAACGGCAAATGGAATTCTACAGAAAATGGACAACACAGATCCTGAGTTTATCGTACCTGCTAGATTGGAAGAACTTCTTATGGCCAGAGATTACGGTCAATATGTGGATGAAAGCGGAGAACTGGTTATTTGCTTCTTACACGGAACAGATATTACTGGTGGAAACTCTGGGTCTCCCGTGATGAATGCAAATGGCGACCTGATTGGGCTAGCTTTTGACGGAAACTGGGAAGCAATGAGCGGAGACATCGCGTTTGAGCCATCCCTGCAACGAACGATTTCTGTGGACATCAGATATGTTTTGTGGATCGTAGATAAATTTGCGGGTGCGACAAACATTATTGATGAGCTTGACTTGGTTTGGGAAAACGAAGGAGCCGAGCCTTCATCTGAAACCAGCACAATCTCTGACCCTGCTGGTTATAAAGAATAAAACATTACTCCTCATTAAATTGTGGAAACCCCGAATGATTTAATGATCATTCGGGGTTTTTGTTTTCCATATTTATTAAATAGTACCTTTGCTGCGTGAGAATAGATATCCTAACAGTACTGCCAGGACTTTTAAATGGGCCTTTTGCAGAAAGCATCGTGAAACGCGGTATAGAGAAAGGGCTAGTGGAAGTTCATTTACACGATATCCGTAAATACTCAAAGGACAAGCATAAAAGAGTGGATGACACGCCATTTGGTGGGGCGGCGGGAATGGTGCTCGCAATCCAACCCATACACGATGCAATTGAGGATTTACAAACACAAAGGGTCTACAATGAGGTGATTTTTTTGACACCTGATGGGGAAAGACTAGCACAAAGTCGTGTTAATCAACTGTCTCTTTGTGGAAACATATTGATGATTTGTGGTCACTATAAAGGAATAGACCAAAGGCTCAGAGACAAATTCGTAACACTCGAAATATCGATTGGCGACTATGTATTAAGTGGTGGCGAACTGGGCGCTGCAGTATTGACAGATGCCATTGTAAGGCTAGTCCCCGGTGTGATTGGAGACGAAATGAGTGCACTGACTGATTCTTTCCAAGACGGATTATTGGCGCCGCCAGTTTACACAAGACCTGCAGAATACCAAGGCTTAAAAGTCCCCGAAGTATTGCTGAGTGGAGACCATGCAAAAATCCAAAAATGGGAGGAAGATCAAGCGCTAAAACGAACCCAAGAGAGACGTCCAGATTTACTTCTCGGATAAAGTTACATTTTATGCCGAGCGTACTGAATTTATTCGTAATATTGCAAACTGAATTTAGACGGGCTTAAGAATATTATAATGGAGCGCATTAAGGAGATTTCAAATAAGATGGTTGAGGCACGTGAGTGGCCAAAGTTTGGTGCTGGAGACACAGTGACCATAACCGTCAAAATTACAGAGGGTAAAAAGGAACGTCTACAAGCTTTCCAAGGTGTCGTGTTACAACGCCGAGGTTTTGGAATGACTGAGACTTTTACTGTACGCAAGATGTCAAGCAGCATCGGTGTAGAAAGAATATTCCCTATCAACAGCCCACATATTGACAGCATTGTTGTCAACAAGTACGGCGTTGTTCGCAGAGCTAGAATATTCTACATCCGTAACTTAACTGGTAAGTCAGCGCGTATTAAAGAGCGCCGTATGTAATCAGCGACCGAGACAACTTTATACATTTTCATAAATGTAAAAAAAGCCGTCCCTTTTGAGGAGACGGCTTTTTTATTGTCGAATAAACGTAAGATGGACTATCTCAACAACGCATCGACACGCGCCAAAACTGCAGCCTCACGAGATGTTACGCTCGAGATAAGTGTTTCACATCGAGAAAGAACAGCCGCCACATACACCTTGTCATTCAGATCAGCTGTGTTAACTCTCGCGTTGAGAATAGCGCCAAGAACAGCTGTTCTAAGGCACATGGCGCCAACGCCTGCATCGGTAATGGAGTTTGGATTGCCAAAGTCTGCCATGGCTTCAGCGACCTCGAAAGCGTCATGAGCGACCTCCGCCACTTGCATTGGGATCTCAATGGCGTGTTTTGTCGCGGTCTGTATCGCTTGATCACGCGTTAACTTCTGGTCATCTGTTGATTTAGGAAGACCATAGGCATCCATGATTCCGTTAAACGCTGCTGTGTCGGCATCGACTAACGCGAGCAAACGCGTATGGAAACTTTGGCCTTTGTCAGCCCAGTTACTGAACTCCTCCCAACGATCATCCCATCCGCGTTTGTTTGCACTTAGGTTAGCGACCATTGTAGAAAGCGCTGTCCCAAGGGCACCGGAATAAGCCGCAATGGAACCTCCTCCTGGGGCAGGTGATTCGGAAGCCGTTTCGTTAGAAAATTCTCGCAAGTTTTTTTCAAGAAGCGGGAATGTACCAAGACCACCTATTAAATATTCGATGATTCGTTCATCTGGATTAAATGGTGCCAAATCATCCAGACCAAGGGATTTAATGGCAATCTTAATCTTTTCAGATTCCGATACCCCCGTAGATCTTTGTTGTTTACGCAGGAAGTAATCTGCTGCGTCCGTCATTACTTTTAAAGGAACAAGACCTACAAGTTCTGAACCAGTGACACGAATCCCACGGTCTTGGGCTTTTGAACACGCTTCGTCAAATGCAACATGAGTCGGAGTCACATGAATATCTGTTAGGTTTAAGGATAGCTGAGCAATTCCATATTCTTCTATATACCATCCTATTCCTTTCACAGACTTGAGCGTCCCAGGTTCACGAAGTGGCGCACCATTTGCATCCTTGATAATTTTACCTGAAATCTTCCCCCCTTCGCGCTTCATTCTACCTGCTTCTCGAATATCAAAGGCAATCGCGTTCGCACGTCGAGAAGAAGTTGAGTTAATATTGATGTTGTACGCAATAAGGAAATCACGTGCGCCAATCGCGGTTGCTCCCGTTTTTTGAGCGCGATCATTGAACGCCGTGGGGCCGAAATCTGGTCGAAACTCATCCGATGACAGTTTTTCTAACCCTTCATACTCCCCTTTTCTGCAAAAAGCAAGGTTTTTACGTTCTGGGGTGTGGGCTGCAGATTCATAATGGTATCCGGGTATCCCCAACTCCTCTCCCACACGTTTGCCTAAGGCATGCGCTATTTGAATACAATCTTCCATCGTAACTCCAGAGATGGGAACAAAAGGACATACGTCTGTAGCACCCATCCGAGGATGTTCCCCAGCGTGTTTCGACATATCGATAAGCTCAGCGGCCTTTTCTATGACACGGAATGCTGCTTCACCAATTGTTTCTGGTGGACCGACAAAAGTTATAACTGTACGATTCGTGCTTTTTCCTGGATCAACATCTAGTAGCCTACACCCCTCTACAGTCTCTACAACTGAGGTTACAGCATTGATTATTTCAGGACGACGTCCTTCAGAAATATTAGGAACACATTCAATGAGTCTTTGCATGAAGTAAAACTAACACACAAGATGTAGATTTAGCCCAACCAAACTTCACCATTCACATACACCTTTTCAACAACGACGTCATTAAATCGGTAAGGGATTTCCTCTAAGCCACTCATTTCACGGGTTAAAATAAAATTTGCACGCTTCCCCAATGAGAGTGTACCCACTGAATCTGAAAGCGCCATTGCTGCTGCGCCATTCAAAGTTGCCGCAGCGATCGCCTCTATAGGCTCCAGCCCCATCTTCAAAGACCCGAGACGTACCACTTCAGTCATATCTCCTGAGGGTGATGTCCCAGGGTTGTGATCTGTTGCGAGCACAAGAGGGAGACCTGCATCGACAAGTTGACGGCCTGGCGTATATGGAAGGCCTAAAAAGTGAGAGCAAAGCGGAAGAGCAACAGGAAAAGTAGGATGGTTTCTGTCTTTTGAAAGCGTTGTTTTCAGAGCGGCAATATCTGCATCGCTGATGACTTCTAAATGATCAACACTCAGCGAATTACCATTAACGCATAACTCCACCCCACCTAGTATATTAAACTGATTAACATGAACTTTAGATTTAATACCTAATTTCGTAGCAGCCTCTATGATTCGCTGTGTATCCGCCAGTGAGAAGTAGCCGGTTTCGCAAAAAACATCCACATAATCCACAAGCCCTTCCGAGACAAACTCTGGAAGCATATCCTCAATGACGTGCGTGGTGTAGTCTGACGAATTGTCGAACTCAGCAGGGACTGCATGACACCCAAGAAAGGTGGACTTAAGTGGAATGGGTGACACAGACTTCAGACGCTTAATCACCCTTAACATCTTGCGCTCTGCTTTGAGCGTAAGACCATAACCCGATTTAATCTCTAGCGCACCTACACCCAGCTTGATAACATCTAGAAGGCGATCGAGTGACATATCAAAGAGAACATCTTCAGGCAATTTCTGTAATGCACGTGCTGAGTTGAGTATCCCACCTCCTTTTGCTGCGATCTCTTCGTATGTCAATCCTCTTAACCGATCGAGAAACTCACCTGCTCTGTCATCAGCATATACAAGGTGAGAGTGACTGTCGCACCAAGAAGGGAGAATGTAGCGACCTGAACATACAACCGTTTCACCGTCACATTTGGGACATTCTGACATGGGCCCAAATCCCGTTATTTTCTTACCCTCAACTGTCATCCATGCATTTTCATGTACGGGAAACTGCTTCATATCAGATCCAGCCAAGTAAGGTGGTGAGGTTTTGTAACAACCGACCAATCCTTTGATGTCTTTAAAGAGTGTTTGCATAGGCTGCAAGTTATATCTTGCAGGCTATGGCAGGCAATACTTTTGGCAAGCTCTTACAAATAACCACGTTCGGCGAATCTCACGGGGCTTCTATCGGAGGCATTCTTGATGGGGTGCCGTCGGGGTTAATCATTGATATTGAGTCGATTCAAGATGATCTAGACCGCCGCAAGCCTGGCACATCTCACCTCACTACGGCTCGGAAAGAACACGATATTGTCGACATTCTTTCTGGCGTCATCAAAAACGAACATGACTCTTTAATCAGTACGGGAACTCCTATCGGGTTTGGCATTAAGAATAAAGATGCAAAAAGCAAAGACTACGCTTACCTAAAAAACGCATACAGACCCTCACATGCCGATTACACCTATGAAGCCAAATATGGCCTAAGAGATATTCGGGGCGGTGGGAGATCTTCCGCACGAGAAACCGCGTGTAGAGTTGTGGGAGGCGCCATTGCAAAACAACTTCTATTTGCAGCAAGCAAAGTTGAGATAAGCGCCTATGTTGAAAGAGTACACAATATCTCAGTCCCCTTCCCTCCTGCTTTTTTTGAGAGATCTGTGATTGACGAGAACATCGTAAGATGTCCCTCAAAGGAAGTCGCTGACAGAATGATTCAGAAGATTGAAGATGTTAAAAAGACAGGTGATACCTTAGGAGGTGCAATTGTTGTCGTGGCAAAAAATGTTCCTTCGGGATGGGGTGAACCTGTTTTTGACAAACTCGAAGCAGATCTGGCAAAAGCACTCATGAGCATCCCTGCGGTAAAAGGCATTGAAGTGGGCTCGGGATTCAGTGGCACACTTATGAAAGGGTCAGAACACAATGATGCCTTCAGAACAGACACGAATGGCCGTGTCAATACTGAAACAAATAGAAGTGGAGGCATTCAAGGCGGGATTTCTAATGGAGAAGAAATCGTTTTAAGAATCGGGTTCAAGCCTGTTTCTACTATTATAAAAGAACAAAACACAGTTAACCGAGACAGTGAAGAAATAACGATAAGCGGAAAAGGAAGGCACGATCCTTGTGTTCTTCCTCGCGCCGTACCAATCGTTGAAGCAATGGTTGCATTGGTTTTGGGAGACCATCTGTTGAGGCAAAGATCTGCACGTTTAGAAACGAACGTTTAATCACGGCCTCTGGACTAAAGAATTGAAAAAGAAAAATGAGCAAAGAATCTACAAACAAAGGACTTGCGTTACACTGGAAAGTAATTATAGGTCTGATACTTGGTGTGATATATGCCTGGATGAGCGTGGCGTTTGGCTGGAATGAATTTACTCTAAAGTGGATTCAACCCTTCGGTGACATTTTCATAAATCTATTGAAACTCATTGCTGTTCCGCTCGTTCTATTCAGCATTATAAGTGGTGTGGCGAGTCTCGGAGACATGAAAAAGCTTGGCCGGATGGGGATTAAAACATTGGCCATCTACCTGACGACTACCATGTTTGCCGTGATTGTGGGCTTAACACTTGTGAATATTTTCAAACCAGGAACACAAGCAAGCGAAACACTTAGAGAGGACAACAGAATAAGATATGAGCTCTGGCGAGATGCCAATGACATTACGCGGCTAGATGGCATCAACATTTCTGCATTGCCTGAATTTGCAGAAAAAGTGGAGCTCATACAAGGAGAAGTCACTGACAACAACGAATGGGTCAGCGACAAGCTGAACAAAGCTGAAAACACAAAAAACAGCGGCCCTCTTCAACCCTTGGTCGATGTTGTTCCTAAAAACATCTTTCAATCTTTAAGCGACATGCAAATGTTGCAAATCATCTTCTTTGCACTCTTCTTCGGAATCGTGGTCACTGGACTGAAAGAAGAACAAAAGAAAACAGTTGTCAAAGCTGTAGACGCATTGAATGAAGTGTTCATTCAAATGGTTTGGGTGGTGATGAAGGCCATGCCCGTCTTTGTGTTTGCGCTTATGGCAGGCCAAATCGTGAAGGCTGCAGGTTCCGATCCGGAACATTTTCAACAGCTTCTCACATTTCTATTGTACTATTCTATTGTCGTTATTTTGGGCCTTTTCATCATGGCATTCATCGTTTACCCTGCCATTGTCTCATTGTTTGTAAAGAAGATGAGCTGGAAGCAATTTACGTCGGGGATGCGTGATGCTCAGATCACCGCATTTTCCACATCCTCCTCCGTAGCCACGTTGCCCGTCACCATGAAATGTGTAGAGGAAAACTTAGGTGTGTCAGAACGCAGCTCGAGCTTTGTCCTTCCGATAGGCGCAACAGTAAATATGGATGGAACAAGTTTATATCAAGCGATCGCGGTGGTCGCACTTGCCCAATTTCATATGGTGGACCTCAGTATCGCTCAACAATCAATCATTGTTCTGACGGCCACGTTGGCATCTATAGGCGCAGCAGCCGTTCCAAGCGCAGGCCTGGTTCTGATGATCATTGTACTCGAAAGTGTGGGCCTTAACCCCGCTTGGATTGCACTCATATTCCCTGTGGACCGAATACTTGACATGTGTCGAACGGTAGTCAATGTCACTGGTGACGGAACAGTAAGCACACTTGTGGCAGCGAGCGAAGGAGAACTAGAACAAGTTAAGCGCTAAGAAATTACATGTACAAGTCTATTGTCCTTCTGTTCGCCATATTCATTGGGGTTTTAACCCCTTGTAAATATGTAGCACAAACTTGCCCCGCGCCAGAAGATGTCTCCTCAAAAACCATGAGCCTCTTCGAAAAAGCAACAGATAAAAGGAAAAAGAAAACAAACGAAGAAAGGATAGAAATTCTGAGAGAAGTTGTCGACCGTCAGTATGATTTCGGCGCAGCATACGAAGCGCTGGCAGGGCTCTTATTTAAACAGGCAAAAAAAGATCGAGAATTCTCAGACGAATGCATTGCGGCGACAGCAAGCTGGGTTGAGCTCTGTGGAGATCAGCCCGATGCAAACTACATCCTTGGCGCCTTAGCTTTCGTTTCTGGAGACGCCTCTTCTGCCCTTATCGAATTCGAAGCTTTCATATCGAAAACTGACAAAGAAGCAGAGAACGAGACGTTATCAAAGGGCACTGAGCGAAAAAGACGTGATGTCCTAGAAATGATTCCCGAGGCACGTTTCGAAGTTCAGTATTATGCAAACCGCAACGCTTACAAGCCTGAACCTCTTACCTTCACGAGCCAAACCGAAGATGAATACCTCCCTGCCTTGTCTCCAGACGGGAGCATCTTATTCTTTACCAGAGCCAGAAACGAGAGATTCAGAGGGGATGTCATTACACGAAGAGTGGAAGATTTTGTTTGGTCAAAAAGAGAGTCCGCTGAAGAAGAATTTGATCGCGGAGAATTGCTAACCTACCCATTCAATCATGGGGGAAACTTCGGAGGTGTTAGCTTATCAATCGATAACAGGTTACTTGTCGTAGCAGCATCAAACCCCACACCTAACAACCCACAAAACATAGACTTATTCACAACCACATATATTGTAAATGGGAAAAATGATGCCGGAGGTTTTTCTTATTACTGGGGCAACTTAAAATTGCTGGGACCTGAAATAAACACACCCATGGGTTGGGAATCTCAACCTGCCTTAAGTGCCGAGGGTGACGAACTGTTTTTCGCTTCTGCCAGAGAGAATTCAACCCAGGATGACGATGGCAACCCTACAATGGATATTTACGTGAGCAAAAAAGACCAAAACGGTGAGTGGTCACAAGCACAAAAACTCCCTTTCCCCATATCGTCTAGTGCCCAGGACAAGGCCCCTTTCATTCATCCAGACGGCAAAACTTTATATTTCTCCAGCACGAGACTCCCGAGTGGAGGTGGATACGATTTGTGGGTGTCAAGAAGAGACACCATGAATGTTTGGTCAGAACCTGTTAACCTAGGCATGCCTGTCAACACAACGGGTGATGAGCACGGACTTGTCGTCTCCTCAAACGGAAATGAGGCCTTTTTTGCGAGCCGAAGAAACGGAACGAAAGGATTAGACATTCTGAGTTTTCCTTTACCAAAAACACTTAAACCGGAAGCCGTAAAAGTGATCCATGGCGTCGTGGACCCCACTCCCCCTTCAGATGACATCACACTTACACTGGAGTACGTTCAAAGCAAACAGGTGGAGCAAATTGAACTCAATCTGGACGATGGGTCATTTGCTGCAGTAATCAACATCGAAAGAAATGAGGATGTAATTCTTAACGTCTCAGGAGTGGATTTGGAATTTGAAGCTACTGTCGTCCATGTTGCACAAGAAGACAAACAACAAAATGATGACAAAATCCAATCACAAGAACCCACACCAGCCATTACAGTGCGTGCAAAAAAATCCAGCCAAATAGGCGCCTTTGAGCTTAAAGACGTCCAGTTTGAAACAAACAAAAGTGAACTTACATATACAACGAAACTTATTCTGTTGAAGTTTGCAGAATACATCCTTGCGAATCCAAATTACACATTGCAAATTGAAGGTCATACAGATGATGTGGGTACAACTGAAGACAACTTAAAACTCAGTCAAGCGAGAGCTGAAGCCGTGAAAAGTTTCTTTGAAGAATCTGGCGTAGAAACCTCACGGCTTCAAGCGAGCGGATTTGGAGAATCCAGCCCTAAAGAATCTAACAATACAGATCAAGGTCGAGCCGCAAATCGACGGACAGAATTTATTGTAAAAAACAATCGGTAAAGGGGTTCAAAAAAAACCTTAAATTTCAGTGCCAAAAATCCGAATCACACACATCTAGCCGTTGAGAACATCAAGAGCATATCGATATAGACCCATACCTACGCGTTAAATTCGTTTGTATAGAGCTCTATCATTCGAACATGCCCAGCAAACTCAAAAACTCAAGTCAAATATCTAAAATCCAGCTCGTGCTTATGCTCAGTTGCGGATTCTTTTTGACACCATCATTAGAAGTAAAATCACAGCTTACTCATGAGCTTGAGCCCAAAGAAAGGGCTTGGGCGAAAGCAAATGACGCATACGAAAAAGAACAGTATGCCCTTGCGATGAAGAGTTTCGACGACTTCATGGAGTTTGAAGAAGATGACAAGTCTGAGCGGTATGTGAAAGCAGCTTACTTCGAGGCATTGTGTGGATTGAACCTTTACAACCGAGACGCTGAATATCGAATCGATGCCTTTATCACAGCTTATCCAGAGAGCCCCTACGTGCAGAAAGCATTGTGGGAAATTGCAGACCATCATTATAAACGCAGACATTTTAAAAAGGCCGCAGCAGCTTTCAACGAAGTAGATTTAAGACGATTGCAAAAAGATCAACAACGAGAATTGAGGTTTAAAAGAGGACACAGCTTATTTGAGGAAGAAGATTTTGAAGCTGCACGTTATGATTTATTCGAAGTCATGAAAGAAGAGGGTGCGTATCTGGCGCCTTCAACATATTACTTCAGCCACATCGCATACTTGAAAGGGAATCCACAGGTGGCACTTGAGGGATTTGAAGCGATATCTACCCATCCAGACTTCATTGATGTTGTTCCTACCTACATCGCCCAAACGCTCCACGCAACTGAACAATTTTCAAGACTTAAAGCATACGGACCTCCCCTCCTCAAAGAGTCCGCGGGACTAGACATGGAAGAAAGAACTGAAATATCTCGGCTTGTTGGAGACGCCTTTTATAAGGATCAAGATTTCGAGTCCGCTTCGCCATTCCTTGAACAAGCGTGGGAAGGAACCCGTGGTCAAGGTCGCAAGGCTGAATTCGCATATGAAGTAGGCTATACACGCTATCGCATTGGGGCGTGGAGTGACGCATTGGACGTCCTAGCGATAACAGCGCGAGAAGACGACAAACTGGGGCAAAACGCAACTTACCACATGGCGGATTGTTATATTCAACTCGGTCAAAAAGGCAAAGCGAGAAGCGCATTCGGAAGAGCAGCAGCTAAAGACTTCGACATTGAGATCATGGAGGATGCGTTATTCAGTTATGCAAAGCTTGCGTTCGAGCTTTCTTACAACCCTTTTGATGATGCCATTGTGGCTTTTCAGAAATATCTGGATCAATACCCTAATTCTGTGCGACGTGATGAAGCTTATCGATTTCTTTTAGATGTATATCTCACGAGCAGAGATTATGAAAAAGGTCTTAACGCCTTAGAACAAATCAAAGACAAAGATCTTACGGTACGTGAATCGTATCAACTCCTTGCATATAACCGAGGGGTTGAACTATATCAAGGCGGCAAGTACAAGCAAGCATTGGTGTATTTCGATAAAGTCCGAACATACCCCATAGATGCTCAACTCGCTGCAGAGTCACATTATTGGGAAGGCGAATGTCATTTTTCTTTACGTGACTATGTGAACGCTACAGGTTCTTATTCAAAGTTCTCGAGGGCCCCGGGTGGATATTTAAGCACATATTATCCTGCAGCTGATTACGCAAGAGGATACGCGCTCTTTAAAAGAAAGAAATATTCCGACGCGCTTTCTGCGTTCCGTTCATATCTGGAAGCTCATACAGAAGATGCACCTAAAAGAATACACGATGCGGAATTAAGAACTGCAGATTGTTTTTACGCAAAAAAAGAATTTGATCGCGCGGTTAACTACTACGACAGATGTTTAGACAGAACAACCGAGAACAAAGGGAATGTTGACTACATCCTTTACCAAAGAGCGATGTCAATGAGCTTGACTGAAGCACCTGAAGCACTCTTAGAACAAATTTCAGGCCTGGACAAACTACTCTTAGATTTCCCGAAATCGAGATTCGTTGTAGATGCCTTATATGAAAGTGCGCGAACCCAAATCGAGCGCGATGAACTTGAAGACGCGCGTCGTCGATTAGATGTCCTCCTATCCGCACATCCACGCAATCCACGCACAAAGGAAGCGCTCGTTGACTTATGTCTGATAGGGATCAAACAAAACCGACCAGATGACGTTCTAGAAACATGGGACAGAATCCGTACCACTTACGGAAACGACCCCATCGCAGCAGACGCATACAACATTGTGGAGCCACTCCTTATAGATCGTGGACTCCTTGACAATCTTCCTGCTGCCGTAGGATTGTCCGGAAAAGAAATCGAAAGCCGACTATTTGATGCGGCTGTGTCGTTAGCATTAGAGGAGAAATACACGCAAGCCCTCCCTAGATTGGAAGAGTATTTAAGGCAATACGAGAATGGAAACCACCTCGATGAGGCTCAGTACTACCTTGCTGCCTGCCTGAACAATGCGGGCGATAAAAATGGCGCATTGTTGTCTTATGAAGCAGTCTTAGCATTGCCTCCGGGAGACTTTACAGAAGCAGCAGCACTCGCTGCCGCTACGCTAGCATGGAACGAGGGGGATTACCCACGTGCACTAACCCACTACCGACTCTTAGCAGATATTTCTAGCATTCAGTCAAACATGCTCGAGTCATCGATTGGGCAAATGCGTTGTTACTATCTATTAGATCAACCCGAACAAGCTTTTGCATTCGCTACAGATGTTTACTCAGACCCAGGCACACCTGAATCAATCAAGAGAACAGCACTGATTTGGCTTGGTAGGATTCACTTCGACGCTGAAGAATACGACGAGGCATTAAATTGTTTTGAATCCACCGTAAAATTTGGAGGAAATGCAGGGGCTGAGTCACAATTTATGATTTCGAAAATCAAATACAATTTGGGGGATTACGAAAGTGCTGAATCAAATATCTTCACCCTCGTCAGTGATTTCTCCGCATATGATGAATGGAAGTTTAAAGGATTCCTTCTTCTGGTGCGAACCTACATCGGCTTGAACGATCTTTTTCAAGCCAGAGCTACAGCAGAGAGTATCATGGAAAATGTTGATGTTGAATGGGTACAGAATGCATGCAGTGATTTAATGATGGATATAGAGTCGATGGAAGGCAGCGATCTGAATGGCACAGACTTAATTGAGACTGGAACACAAAACGAAGTAAACGATAAATAATGAATCATTTCTCTATCCCCTTTTTATCTCTTGTCGTGTTAAGTTCGAACGTGTTTGCACAGGAAAACTCTTCGGAGAATACGAGTACAGACTCTCTCAAGATGGATGTAACATTTGTCGGCGAGCGAGAAATGGTCGTGAAGGATGCTTTAAAATTACAGAGCTGGCCTGAGCTTCGTAAACTCGATAATAGCAATAGAGACTTCTCGTATCGTCTGCTTGCAAAGCGAATGAACGTATCTCCTGCGTGGTCCATGATAGAGCCTATCAGACTCCGCGTAGACGCACCACTTTCTCGACTTTACAGAGGATATGCACGTGCAGGATATGGATTAAACAACACGCCCCTCATCGACATCAGTTTTACTGATTTAAGATCACGCGAAGGAACTTGGGGGTTTAATGGATCTCATTTCGCAACTAATGCTCCACTGGGGATGGTTGACGAACGATTTAAAGACAGCAAAGGTGGCGTTTGGATAAGTCGCTTTATCGGCAAAGAACGTGTCGATTTTTCAGCTGATTTGTCGAGAAATAATATTGTTTTTTATGGCAATGCACAAAATGACTCAATTCGTCCCGTGAATGACCTTGGATCATATGAGCGCTATATTACGTTGGGTGCAGATTTGGCCTTTAAGAGCCACCATCGGGACAGCACTGATCTGAATCACGAAATCGCCCTGAGATGGTTTCAAATGCGCAATCTGCAGTCTACTGTAGAAAACAACTACGAAGGTTCTTTTGTTGCGGGAAAATTTGTAGGCAAAGAACATTTCTCACTAGCCGGCTATATGAACATTGATCGCTTGGTGATTGGAACAAATAATCCAGACACAGTGAAAACAGATGCTGCAATTGCAAATTTAACACCTATGGTGACTAGTTACAGAGGGCCTCTTACGGTTCGTGTGGGCGCTGGGTTATGGATTGATGCCGACAAGCAAAGTCGCAATGGTGATGGATCAAGGTTTCATTTCTACCCCAAAGTAGAAGCATCATTGCGTGTCTTACGTGATGTTTTTGTCCCCTACATCAGTCTTGATGGCAGACTTGACCAAAATCGTCTTGAAACTGTGGTCCGTGACAACCCCTTTTACTACTCTTCTCTGGATTCAGAATTTCGGACCACGAGCATTTCAAGGGATATAGAAATTGGGATGCGCGGCACCATCACCGAAGCGTTAAGCTTTCAAGTGTTCGGATCATCCGCTCATTATGAAGACTACATGTACTTTGTCAACGACACGTTGTTGGACAATGGAACGCGCTTTTCAACCTTCTACGATACCCTTACCGTCACGAAAATTGGCGGTCACATAACATTAGATTTAATTGACAACTTAGACCTACGTTTGGCTGGAACTCTATTTAAGTACGATGAAAATGGACTTGAAAATGCATGGAATCTTCCTTCATCAAAATGGAGTATTGAAGCGAGTTATGGATTCCTTGAGAAATTCAAAGTGGATTGCGCTTTTGAAATTATTGGCTCTCGTTCTGCTATAACACAAGTCTTACCTAACGCGGATGCAGAGCCTATACAGCAAAATGGTGACATCAATTCGTATGCTGTCAAGTTGCCTTCATACATTGATGCCAACATCGGAGTGGAATACAGATACAACTCTAGAACAGCTGTATGGTTACGTTGCAGTAACGTCACGAATTCAAGTTACAGGAATTGGATAGGCTACCCTGTACAAAGATTCCAGGCACTTTTCGGGGCGAGCTACGCATTCTAACTGGTCTAATTACTGAGACAATCTTTAAGACTTTTAACTGCGGATATCACCGTTAAAGTTTCCGCTTGTGTATAACCTCGATTTTACGTGTAAAACTGACTGTTTTCAGTGGTTATATATTGCTTCTGTTCGCTTAATATTTTGTATTTTTAAATTCTAGAAATAAGCAAAGAATTATGTCAGAAGACAACATAAAGAAAGATACGAAAAGTGAGTATGGCGCAGGCCAGATTCTTGCATTAGAGGGGATGGAGCATGTGCGTATGCGTCCATCAATGTACATTGGTGACGTGAACGTCAGAGGCCTCCATCATTTGGTCTATGAAGTCGTCGACAATTCCATTGACGAAGCATTGGCGGGTCATTGTGATAAAATCGATGTCTGGATCACAAAAGAAAACGGAATAAAAGTTTATGACAATGGACGTGGAATCCCCGTAGGCATGCATGAAAAGGAAGGCGTTTCAGCCCTCCAAGTTGTCATGACAAAGATTGGTGCTGGAGGAAAGTTCGACAAGGACTCTTATAAAGTTTCTGGTGGGCTTCACGGAGTTGGCGTTTCTTGTGTTAACGCACTTTCATCTCATCTTAGAGCAGAAGTACACCGAGACAACAAAGCATACGAACAGGAATACAAAAAAGGTGTGGTACAATATGCCGTACGCGAATGTGGCACATCAACCCAGAACGGAACCATCATAGAATTCATTCCTGATCCAGACATTTTCGAAGTCGTTGAATACAACTACGAGACACTTGCTGACAGAATGCGAGAGCTGAGCTACTTGAATCAAGGAATTGTCATCACACTCACTGACGAGCGCGTTCTTGCTGAACCTGCTGAAGGTGAAGAGGAAGTAGAAGGTGTCTACAAAACTGAAACGTTTTTCTCTGAAAATGGATTAAGAGATTTCGTTGAATACCTTGACAGTACAAGAGAAGGTCTGATCTCAGACGTCATTCATATGAGTGGTGAGAAGTCAGGTGTCCCTGTTGAGGTTGCCATGACATACAATACGTCGTACTCTGAAAATTTATTTTCATACGTCAACAATATCAACACCCACGAAGGCGGGACTCACCTTTCTGGTTTTCGTCGAGGTCTGACGAATACATTAAAGAAATATGCTGACAGTTCAGGCATGTTAAACAAGTTGAAGTTTGATATCAGCGGAGACGATTTCCGAGAGGGATTGACTGCTGTTGTTTCTGTGAAAGTCGCTGAACCACAATTTCAAGGCCAAACAAAAACCAAATTAGGTAACGCAGAGATTAGTGCACCTGTTTCTCAATCAGTAAGTGAGATGCTCGAGGCGTATTTAGAGGAGCATCCGAATGATGCACGCATAATTGTTCAGAAGGTCATCCTCGCTGCGCAAGCACGACATGCTGCGCGAAAAGCCCGTGAAATGGTTCAGAGGAAGACGGTCATGAGTGGATCTGGACTTCCAGGAAAGCTTGCCGATTGTTCTGAAAAAGACCCTTCACTTTGTGAAATATTCCTCGTGGAGGGTGATTCTGCGGGAGGTACTGCAAAGCAAGGTCGAAACAGACATTTCCAAGCGATTATGCCTCTAAGGGGTAAAATCCTTAACGTTGAAAAGGCGATGCCTCACAAGGTTTTTGAAAACGAAGAGATCAAAAACATCTACACTGCTTTGGGTGTAAGGTTTGGCACTGAGGAAGATGAAAGGGCGCTGAATCTTGAGAAACTACGTTATCACAAAGTAGTCATCATGTGTGACGCCGATGTAGATGGAAGTCACATCGAAACGCTCATTCTCACATTCTTCTTCCGACACATGAAAACGCTCATTGAGAATGGATATGTATATATCGCAACACCTCCACTTTACTTGGTTAAAAAAGGTGGAAAGCAAAAATATGCATGGTCAGATGATGAACGTGATGAATATATTGCTGAATTACGTGGAAAATCTGAGACAGATAGTGGGATTGGGATACAACGCTATAAAGGTCTTGGCGAGATGAATGCTGAGCAGCTTTGGTCTACAACGATGAACCCTGAGCAAAGAACATTGCGCCAGGTGACGATCAACAACGCAGCTGCTGCAGACCATGTATTCTCTATGTTGATGGGGGACGAGGTTCCTCCACGTCGCGCCTTTATTGAAGAAAATGCGAAATATGCAAATATTGACGCTTAACGCATCGTAAATGAAAAGCAATGGGCCGGGTACTGTTTGGATTACTGGGGCAAGTAGCGGCATAGGTCGTGCTTGCGCAGAGATATATGCTGGAAAGGGCGCAAAGGTCATCTTATCCTCTAGAAGAGAGGATGCTTTAAGGACTGTCGCAAAAGATATTTCCAAAAAACTAGATCTCAACCGAGAATTGACATTTGACATTGCCCCTTTGGATTTGAATGATTCAAACTCATTTCCTGACCTTGTAAAGGACGTATTAGATCGAGTGGGCACTGTTGATATTGTCGTTCACTGCGGTGGAATAAGTCAACGCTCTTTGGCTGCGGAAACGTCATTGGAGGTCGATCGACGTGTGATGGAAATCGATTATTTCGGAACTGTCGCATTGACGAAGGAGCTACTCCCCCACTTTGTCTCAAAGAAATCCGGGCAATTTGTCGTGGTAACAAGTTTGATGGGCTTATTCTCATCACCGTTGCGTTCTGGCTATTGTGGAGCAAAACATGCGTTACATGGCTTTTTTGAAGCTCTGAGGGCTGAACACCATGAAGATGGCATAGGAATAACCATGGTGTGCCCAGGGTTTATCGCCACCGATATCTCATTAAATGCTGTGGTGGGAGACGGCACTAAGCAAGGGACAATGGATGCAAAAACAGGCGCGGGAATGACACCCTTGGAATGCGCAAGGAAACTGGTGAAAGGCGTCGAAAAACGCAAAGCACAAATCTTAATAGGGAGGACAGAAATCTTGGCCGTTTACATAAGTCGCTTTTTTCCAAATCTGTTACGTAGAATTATGCGCAAGGCTTCCGTGACTTAGGAACTAAGCACATTCGGTGTTAGCGTTTTAGGTATATTCTCGTCCTTCCACATCGAGAACCTTTGTTCTCTTTTTTAAAAATCTGAGCACCAGAAATGCAATGGCACTCGTGGTCAAAAGAGACTGCATGAGAGGCGTTGGAAGTATTGAATCCTCCCATGACAAACCAGAAAGCATTCCTTCTCTAAAAGAGTGCATCGTACTTACAGCTACATAAGAAATCACCATGGCGAAAGCGCCGTTGTATTCTCGTTTAAGCACATTTCTGAATGAGAAAAAGACACCAGGACTCTTCCATCGAAAAGTGCGGGGAAAGAAGGCTGGGATTCCAGAAGCCCAATCCAGGTAAGTGTCCCCGAATTTTTGTCTCAAAAACCGCTCTTCAGCCATTGCAATGAGGGTGTAATAAATCCAAAATGCAACTGAGATCGCTGTCGTGAAAATCCAATTCCCAGTGAGCATGAGGATTCCGAGCCACATAAAGAAATTCCCTGTATAAAGTGGGTGTCGAATGTAACCATACATGCCCGTAGAGTTCAAGGTCATCGCAACCTGCCCTTCTGTGGTGTTGCGTCCGGATGTTCCTTTGGGCACATAGGCAATCGTAAATGCGCGAATAATTTGTCCTAAAAAACCCACTCCCAAACAAAGAGCGAGCCATCGGGGGTCATTAAACGCGGGGTTGTTGTCATCGATATATGACACATATAAAGCAGCGGGAACAACGACAACTGGTAAAAAACTACGCCAACGAAAAAGCCAAGACCCGGAGCGCTCTAAATCTTCTATTAATGGCATTTATCTATGTCTTCAGGTAAGTTGTTTTTAATCCAGCTTAGCGCATCACCTAAGATTGGCGCCATATATGCATCGTGAGAAAGAAAAGGCACTGTTTCTCTAAGTGACTCTTGAAGCTTCATCAGCTTAGGTGACATTTGCCCTAGTCCAGCCACCCCTCCCAAGTCAGATGCCTGAGCAGCACATAGTGCTTCTATTGCAAGAACTTGCTCCGCATTGTCAATGACTTTCCAAAGCTTAAGAGCGGCATTTGCGCCCATACTTACATGGTCTTCTTGCCCGTTAGAACTGTCTGCATTATCAGCTGAACTTGGCGTCGTAAGTTGCTTGTTCAGGGACACCAAACTGGCTGCCGTGTACTGTGCGATCATGTAGCCTGAATGCAACCCAGGATCCTTAGCCAGAAATGCCGGGAGGTGCCGTGTTCCACTCATCAGTTTAAAAGTCCGTCGCTCTGAAATAGATGCGAGTTCGTGAATCGCTAAGGTGAGATGATCTAAGGTTAACGCGAGTGGCTGCCCATGAAAATTTCCACCCGAAACGACTTTGTCTTCATCTGGAAAAACCAATGGGTTGTCTGTTACAGCATTGACTTCATTCTCGAATAGTTTTCGAGCTGCAGAAATGACATCTCTAGAAGCACCATGAACTTGAGGAATACATCTAAATGAATAAGGATCTTGAACATGATCCTTGGGCGTGGACATTTTTTCTGAACCTTCTAACCACTTCCGCACAGATTCTGCCACTGCGATGGCGCCCTCTTGGTGTCTAATTCGATGAACATCGTGATCGAACGGCGAAGGCAATCCACTCCAGGCCTCCAAAGACCACGCACCGATTGCATCTGCCCATTCTAACAATCTTTCAATTCTAAGCATAGAAATCACACCATAGCCAAGCATTAGCTGTGTGCCATTAATTAATGCCAGACCTTCTTTCGGATCGAGTTGAAGTTTGTCCCAGCCAAAGCTTTTTAAGGCTTCTAAAGCGTGGACAGGTTCTGCGCCGCCTATGCGAACTTGCCCTTCACCAATCATAGGGATTGCAAGATGTGACAGCGGTGCAAGATCACCAGAGGCACCGAGCGAACCTTGAGAGGGAACGACAGGAGTCACATTGTTTTCCAACATATCTAAGAGACGAAATATTGTCTCTGGCTTAACTGCTGAATGACCCTGGCTAAGTGACTTTGCCTTCAATAGAAGCATTGCACGAACGATTACATCTGGAACAGGGTCACCCACCCCACAGGCGTGAGAAATCAGAATATTATCCTGCAATTCAGACAACTTGTCTGGCGCAATTTTCGTGTGTGCAAGAGCGCCAAAACCTGTATTGACACCATAAATAACCTCTCCTTTGGCGGCAATTCTAGCTGCCAAATAACCATGGCATTTCTCCACCCTGGCAATCACATCTGTGTCCATATCAGAAATGAATTCCCCTGTCTGAAAATTAGAGAGTCGATTAAAAACATCATCCAGTGTCCACCACTCAGAATCGAGCATAAAATTATCCGCTTTCATACCGGCAAGATAAACCCCGTTCGCGTTAACTTCGTCTTCTATTATTCATCAGTTATTGATATGAAATATTTACTTTGTAGCACCTTCGTTTGGTCTATACTCTTAAGCGCTTACGGCCAAAGCACAACCAATATAGATTTTACAGAATTCGATCTAAAAAATGGTTTGCATGTGATTCTTCACGAAGATCACTCCACACCTATTGTTGCTGTCACCGTCATGTATCATGTGGGATCAAAGAACGAGAGCCCCAACAGGACAGGAATGGCTCACTTCTTTGAGCACCTCCTTTTCGAAGGCAGTGAAAATATAGAAAGAGGTGAATTTGACCATTATGTGGAAAATGCAGGTGGGGTACTTAACGCAAATACATCACAAGACCGAACTTTTTACTATGAACTTCTCCCCTCAAACCAACTCGAATTGGGCTTGTGGCTAGAATCTGAAAGAATGCTTCACGCAAAGATTCAACAGATTGGCATCGACACACAAAATGAAGTTGTGAAAGAAGAAAAACGCCAAAGGGTTGATAACGCTCCTTATGGAAGCATGATCGCTGAAACCATGGACGCATGTTACGATGTGCATCCATATCAGTGGACTCCCATAGGATCAATGGAACATCTTGATGCATCAACACATGCTGATTTCATGGATTTCTATGACACGTTCTATGTACCAAATAACGCCACATTAAGTATTGCAGGCGACATCGATCTCGAAAGCGCAAAACGCATGGTTGAAAAGTACTTTCAAGACATTCCAAAAGGGACAAAGGCAATTCCTCGCCCCACTGAAGTCGAGCCTAAGAGAACTGAAGAGCGCAGAAGCATCGTCTATGGAAAAGACCGTCTTCCCGTTGTCATTCAGGCCTACCCCATTCCAGCTCAGGGCACACCTGACTACTACGCCGTTGACATGCTCAATCAAGTCTTAAGTGGAGGTGCTTCTAGTCGCCTCAACAAGTCTATTGTCGATGAGAAACAATTGGCGCTTTACTGCGGAGCTTTCAGTTTCGGACTTGAAGATCCAGGGGTAACTTTTGCTTTTGCCATGGTCAACATGGGCGTTGAACCCTCTGAGGTTGAAACTGCTATGAATGAAGAGATTGAAAAGATGAAAACGCAATATATTACAGATAGAGAACTGCAGAAACTTAAAAATCAAATTGAAACACAATTTGTGTCAGGCAATTCAACTATGGCAGGTATTGCAGAAGAACTCGCGAACTACCACACCTATTTTGGAGATGCGAACCTGATCAATACAGAGATCGATCGATACCTGGCCATAACAGCTGACGACATACAACGTGTTGCGAAGAAGTATTACGACGAGAATACGCGTGCAACACTCTATTTCCTATACCAAGAAGAAGAAGAAAAATAATGAAAATCTTCCATAACATATCCCTCGCAATTCTATTTGCTACAGCCTCGCTATCACATACTTGCTTTTATTCTCAAGTAGACAGATCTCAAGCGCCTGAGCCTGGACCTGCTCCGCTCATAGAACTTGGAGAGTCTAAGATTTTGACCCTAGATAATGGTTTGAAACTAATTGTTGTAGAAAACCACAAACAGCCCAAAATTAGTTGGACATTGTCGTTCGAGTATGCACCCATTTTCGAGGGAAACAAAGTTGGAATGCTGGACTTGTTTGGTGAAATGATGCGTTCTGGCACAAAGAATAAATCAAAGGCAGAACTCGACGAAGCCATTGACTTTCTCGGAGCGTCGATAAGTGCCAGTCCGAAAGGCATGCGTGGATCTGGACTTACAAAGCATACAAATGAAATCCTGACATTGATGTCAGAGATTCTTTTCGAGCCATCGTTTCCAGAGAATGAATTGGAACGCTTGCGAACGCAAGCGCTTTCTGGACTTGTTGCTGCAGAAAGCTCACCTAATGAAATATCAGATATTCTAACGCGATCACTTAACTATGGCGACATCCATCCCTACGGCGAAGTCACAACTCCTGAAAGCATCAACACTTTAGCGAGAGAAGATTTCGTGGATTTTCACAGCACCTACTTTCACCCTAACATCGCCTTCCTCGTCGTCGTTGGTGACATCGATGCGAATACAGCATTTGGAAAAGCAAATTCATTTTTCGGTGATTGGAAAAGAAGCGATAACATTCCATACAAAAGATGGGAGACGCCATCTCGCCCACAAGGGAATAAGGTTTGTTTCTCACCTTTGGACGGTGCCGTCCAAAGTGTCTTAAAGCTTACCCACACAGTAACAATACCTCCAGGGAGCAAAGATGCTATTGCAGTTTCTGTGATGAATAGTATACTTGGTGGAGGTGCTTTTTCTGGCAGGTTGATGCAGAATTTACGTGAGGACAAAGCCTTCACTTATGGTGCAAGGTCATACATTTCTACTGACCCATTGTTGGGCTCTTTCACAGCATACGCAGATGTGCGAAATGAAGTAACTGACAGTGCCATTGTTGAGTTTCTTTATGAGATTCGTCGCATGACGACCGAACCCGTTGACAGTGCTTCTTTTGTGGTCACCAAGAATTATATGACAGGGAGTTTTGCGCGTTCACTTGAAAACCCAAATACTGCAGCAAGATTTGCACTGAATATTCAACGGTACAATCTGCCAGCGGATTATTACCTCACCTATTTAGAAAAACTCAACGCGGTGACAATAGAAGATGTTCAGCGGGTTGCAAAAAACCACCTCCGACCCGATCAGTTACATATCACGTGTGTTGGAAATAAAAGTATCGCCGAATCACTCACCAAGTTTGCGTCCGATGGAATTGTAGCGTTTTTTGACGCATACGGCAAACCGCTCATTGAACTCTCTCCAGCTCAGAACGGGGTCACGGCTGAATCTGTCATCAAGGAACACTACAACGCTATAGGAGGGGTTAAAGCCATTTCTAAGTTAAGTGGTATACTTCGCACTGGATCTATGGAAATGGGTGGTGGCATGACATTAAGCTTCACGCATACAGCAGCCTATAAAAAGAATAAAAGAGGGGCACGAACGACATTCGCAATGAGTGGCCAAGAAGTGATTACAAACGTTGTAACTGACAAAGGAGGGTATTCTTCCCAAATGGGACCTCGAATTGCGACAACCGACAACGAACTACTCAGCGCTCAATGGGAAGAACTTGACCCCCTATTCCTTCTTCACGCAGATGAAAATGGTATAAACACTGAACTTATAGGTGTAGAAGAAATGAATGGGAGCAAGTACCATGTGATTCAATTCACTTGTTGTGGCGCTGAAGAAGGCAATGATGCGATAAACATGACATGCTATTTTGATTTCAGCATGAAAACACTCGCTTTCACAAAATCAATCTCACGGGGTGATGATGGCCCCATGTCTGTCACAACAAAATTTAATAACTACATCGACCTTGGTGATGGGTTTAAATTTCCCATGGAGATTGTAACCATTGCGGGAACGCAAACAATGGCAGTTCGTATTGGTTCTGTTGTAGTTAATCCTGAGATTGACCCAGCGCTATTCAACTTAGATTAACCTAACAACAACCGAAGTGTCAGACGCGCCATTAGTTAACCTACAAGATGTATCTCTTAATCAACAGGAACACGTCGTATTAAACAATGTCAATTTAGAGATTGGTCAAGGTGAGTTTCTATATCTCATTGGGAAAACTGGGAGCGGGAAATCTAGCCTTCTTAGAGCGCTATATGGAGACATTAATATTGCAAGCGGAACCGGAAACGTTTGCGGCATGGATTTATCTTCATTGACAAGAAAAAACGTACATACGCTGAGACGTAAATTGGGGATTGTATTTCAAGATTTTGGCCTTTTAACTGACAGAACAATCAGTAAAAATCTCGAATTTTCCTTAAGAGCCACGGGATGGAAATCGAAAAAAGACATCGCGCTTAGGATAGATGAGGTTCTTAAACGCGTGGGACTGACACACAAGGGCTATAAATTTCCTCACGAACTGTCAGGAGGAGAACAACAACGCGTTTCTATCGCAAGGGCCCTGTTAAATTCACCTTTGTTATTTCTTGCTGACGAACCCACGGGGAACCTAGATCCTGAAACCACAAGAGACATTCTTTCTTTAATGCACGGTCTTACAGACTCTGGATGCAGTGTCATCATGGCAACCCATGACCATGCATCTATGACCGAATTCCCTGGTAAGATATTGATCTGTGAAAAGGGTGAGATAAGGTCCTCTAAATGACAAAAGAGACCCCAACACTCCTCAGTATCATCATCCCCTCTTACAATCAACTTGAAGGGTTAAAAAAGACACTGAATGCCTTCTCTAAATTCCGTAACAAACGCGTCGAACTCATCGTCATTGATGGCCTCTCATCTGATGACAGCCCCAATTGGATAAGAGAAAACAAGGCTTCGATGGATTGCTTCCAAATTGAAGCAGATAAAGGGATTTATGACGCCATGAACAAGGGAGTTGCCCTTTCAAAAGGCAAATGGATCCTGTTTTTCGGGACAGGTGATCTACCATCTGAAGATGGTTTTGATGTTTTAATACGCACATTAGAACAAGCCACGGAAACTGAAGTATTGGCTTTCGGAGTTCATCTGCTTCCACCGAGAGAGTCAGGTGTTCCTGAATTCTATCAACCCGTTTGGAATACATCCTTAAAATGGAGAAACACATTACATCATCAGGGTGTGATTTATTCAAGAGACATCATTTGCAATACGCCTTATGATTTAAGATTTAAAGTCTTGGCAGATTATCATTTAAATCTCACACTCTGGAAACAGGGCGTAACGTGCAGGTGTTTTAATACCGTGATTTCTGAAGTGGCTCCAGGAGGCGTCAGTAGGAAATTCACGCATTCACTTTATCGAGAAGAAAGAGCCATGAAGCGCACCATCTTCCCCTCCATGCCAGACCAAATCGTACATCATGTTTTTACCCGTCTCAAATGGTTAAAAAAACAACTCTCTTAACCTTCCAGATGTTCCAGAATTAAAAAGGAATCTGTGCCCCAGTGAAGATTCTTTCTTGCAGCCATACATTTTTCAAACCACATTTCTCGAGGACTTGAAAGAACTTTTGATACAGCACTGGCAATCTCATCTGTCGTGACCTTCGCGATCACTTCTCCTACCCCATTTTCTTCAACCACCCGCCTCACTTCAACCATAGGGCTTGCTACGACAGGAAGACCTACATGAATGAAATCGAACAGTTTGTTTGGCAAGCTCAAGAGATAATTTGCATGCATTCCTTTGTCTAGGGAAAGCCCAACGTCGGCAGAAGCTGTTAGTACCCTGAGTTTTTCATATGGGAGTCGAGGTATGCAGTACAGTCGTCCCTCCCATCTTGGATCATTCATCCTTTTGATGGATTCTTCGAATTCAATCCCTGCTCCCACCAATACGAGTCGCACATCGGTCATAAGTTCTAAAGCGTCTACGGCATCACTTGTTCCCCGATCACGGTCCATGAAAGCACCTTGTAAAAGCAAAATCGGAAGGTCTGTAGGGATCTTAAATTCTTCAAACGCTTTCCGGTGAGAAATGTTTGGAACCTCTGACAATACTGGCATATTCCTAAGCACATCAACCTGGATCTCATAACGCGATCTATAATGCTTCGCAATGGATTCATTCACCGTAAGCATTTTCTTTAATTTGGGAATACAATATTTTTCAATTGTAAGCCAAACCCAACGTCGCAATGGACGTCCAGTCAATCCCGCTGCTTCCGTAAAATATTCGTGGGAATCATATACAATTCGAAGCTTGCGTCTTCTTGAGACAATCACAGCTGGAAGGAGCGTGTCAAGATCGTTCGCCCATATCGCATCAATTTCAGCTGTCTTTAACCACTTCCATAGCGTCCATTGTAATTCAGCATAAAAAAACATCCCTGATGAATGTTTCAAAGAAAATCTTATTGCAGAGCCTGGACCTTCATATGGCGTTGAGTCTGAAAGAAGACGCCCCACAAGGATGGGTTCGTGACCTGCATCGACTAACACTTTACAGGTTTTTCTTACTCTTTGGTCAAAAGAAAGGTCGTTGGATACGAGTACGGCTACTTTCACTTACAGCTATTTAAGTTCCCCGTCCTTTATTTGCTGTAGCACTCTCTTTGTATAACGCGGAAAATCTCCTTTCATCATCCAACCAAAATATCCTGGATCTCTCTTGAGAAGTTCAATTGCGGACACTCCTTTGTGCTTGCCGAAATTAAAAATGATTTCTCCTGCATCATTATAAATCAAACGCCCCGCGAGATCAACATTTTTCGTACGTTGACAGAATTCGTGGAGCAAATCCATATCTGCCGGAACAGGACCTACTGTATCCCCTCGGGTATCAATGATTGACTTGTCAGCATACATGTCGAGTTGAGCGACAAGGACTTCAAGAGTCGCCGCGGTATCGGGGTAAGCTTCATGCGCGCCCTCTAGGTCTTTTCCGCAATAAAACTTATATGCCGCTTTAAGCGTACGTTGCTCCATTTTGTGAAAGATGTTTTGGACATCAATAAGATTCCGATCCTCTAAGCCAAAATCAACACCCACTCTCAAAAATTCTTCCACAAGCATGGGGACATCGAATCTATTTGAATTAAACCCACCAAGGTCACAATCCTGAAGAAACTTGACCAAACCAGGTGCGATCGCGCCAAATGTATGTTTGTTTTTTACGTCATCATCATAGACGCCGTGTACCAAAGAAGATTCTAGGGGGATAGGCATTTCTGGATTAACGAGAATCCGATGTTCTGCACCTGCTTTCTCTGGCTTCCTGACGATGGACCCATCTGGAGAAACTTTAATCATCGCAATCTCCACTATTCTGTCACTCCCTACCTGAACTCCGGTGGTTTCTAAATCAAAAACAACGAGCGGACGCTTGAGATTTAGCCTTTTTAACCCTTCTTCTATTCCCATGTTAATTGTCGTAAAACCTCTTATTGAAGGCTTGAAGTTATTGTTATTTTCACGTAATCAGGTGTGTCGTCGTCTGGGTCAGTCACAACCTTTATTTCAAAAGGCAAGAACGTGTAATCCACCTTATTCGTGTATCCCATACTTAGCAAAATCTTTTTCAGTCTGATAAAAACATTTGCTGAGCGCTTTCCCGAAAAGGCATTCGCATCTTCAAAGGATGTTGTTTCATCTCTAAATGCACTCGAAGAGACAAGCAGTTCTGGATGTCTTTCTTCATTGATTCTTCTTAAAACCTCATTTGCCATTGAAGTAATGTCAATACCGGGCGTGTGAATTTGGAGTGAATTAAGTTTAAAAACAGAAATCCAACTTTCCGCTTCCGGCGACGGACCAAACAAACTTAAAAGTTCAAGCGAATCTTCCAATGACATTGAAGCATCAATCAACTCGGGTTCTGGTTCAACATATTTCTCCACGCGCAATGAACCATCACCAGAAATCCCCGCTTCAAATGAATCGATGGGGTCAGTATAGACATGGTATCCTGCATCTGTCGCAATTTCTAGCGTGTCGGTTATCATTACAGCACCGTCTTTAAAGTAATCAATGATGTAGGATTGACCTCCGTATATCACCGCGCGAAGAAATTGTTCGTTGTCTTCTGAAACCATGACATCATCCGTATTTCCAGACTGTAAAGATGTCAGCGTAATGCGATCAAAATCCACCTCAAGCGGCGCATTTAACAGCATAATATTGCCATTGACAATTTGTGACGCTTCAGTAAACGTGATTTCGAAAATGTCATAATCATTTAAGGGACGGTTTCTTCTAGAGGCAATATAAGCGCGTGTTCCCTCAGCAGAAATCGCAAAATATCTGTCATCATCAACAGTATTAATAGGAAATCCGAGATTCACCGGATCACTCCACTTTCCATTTTCAAACACAGAACGATAGCAATCATAGCCCCCCATACTCGTTTGACGATTTGAGGCAAAAAACAAAGTACCGTCAGCTGAGATAAACGGAGACATCTCATTTCTATCAGAATTGATGGGACCTTGAATGAGCTCAGGGTTTGACCAACTGCCGTCTGAGAGCTTGGTATACTGGTACAGATCAAATCCGGTTCTCCCCTTTCTGTCAGCAATACTCATGATCGCGATTGAATTGTTTGGCGAAAACACAATAACACCTTCAGACGGCGCATCGGGAATCACACTCGAGGCAACAGCTTTTTGCCATTTTCCTTTTCTTTTATTTGAATGGAAAACCAATTCATCCCAACCATCCACATGTGCAATCGAAAGATCCTCACCGAAAGGAGAAATTGCCAAGGCAAACTTGTGCTTTTTAAGGCCAATATTTACCCATTCAGCTTCTCCCCAAGCGGAGTCACGTTCAGACACGTAAATGTCAGCATAATGATCTTTCGTGTTCGGGTCGAAAGATCCGTGATTTGACCCATTTGATCTGGCCCTTTGAGAAGAATAAAACAGTTGCTTTTCATCGGCCCTAATCACTGGATGGGTGTCGTCAAATTCCGTGTTTATTAGCGGCCCCATATTTCTCACTTGGACATCAATCGGACTCGCAATAAGGTTCTGGGCCATGTCAATATTCGAAAGAAGATGATCAGCGTTACGTCGAAGTGGGTTCCATTTTTTTGCTTCGACATTGAATCGAGACAACAAACGAAGCGCGTCATCAAACTCTAAAAGCAACATTTTTACTTGAGAAGCATACACCAAAACGTCAACAGGCGCTTCACATATATCTTCATTAAATTTCCCTGAACCCGAAATTAAAGAACCCGACATTGACATGGCAGTCGTTAATTCTTGGTTCACTGACTCAACTGGTGCGCCAGAATTTAACAAACAAACAGCATAGTGATACCTGTAATTTCCACAGTTTGGATAATCATCCACGAGCCCCTTCCATATCCTTGCCGCTTCGTGATATATTCCTTCTTCAGTAAGCATAGACGCTTGATCAAACACCAATCTGTCGGACTGAGACAGAGAATGACGCGCAGATTTTGAATGGGTCTGACTTAGAATATTATTTGACGATACAACCGTAAAGAAACAAATAATTGCAAATAGAATCGGGTGTTTCAACATACGCACAAGTTAAGTACTTAATTAATTTAAATAAGTGGACTTTGTGTACGCATTATAAAATTCAATATGCGCTATCCTTCTATCGGTCTATCTGACGAGAAATTCTCGAGATAATCAGCGACGCGACGGACAAAACGACCTCCCAACTGACCGTCAACGACTCTGTGATCATAGCTGTGAGAAAGGAACATCATATGTCTAATACCAATCATATCTCCTTCCGGTGTCTCTATTACAGCAGGTTTTTTACGAATCGCTCCCAGTGCGAGAATCCCCACTTGAGGCTGATTGATAATCGGAGTCCCCATCACATTTCCAAACGTTCCTACGTTTGTCATTGTATAAGTGCCGCCAGCAATGTCATCTGGACCAAGTTGCCCAGCACGGGCACGTTTGGCCAAGTCATTCACCGCTCTAGTTAATCCCTGCAAATTGAATGAATCCGCATTCTTAATCACGGGTACAATTAAATTTCCACTTGGAAGCGCCGCAGCCATTCCTAAGTGTATGCCTTTATGCATAATCACATTGTCACCGTCCACACTCGCATTCACACCGGGGAAATCTCCAATCGCTTTGACAATCGCTTCTGCGAGCAAAGGTGTGAACGTCAGTTTCTCTCCGAATTTCTCGAGAAACTTGTTCTTGTTCTTGTTTCTCCATAAGACCAAATTCGTCACATCTGCTTCCACAAAAGAAGTCACGTGCGGCGATGTATGCACCGAATCAACCATGTGTTTGGCAATCAGCTTGCGCATTCGATCCATCTCCACAACTTCGTACCCACCAGAAATGGATGCAAAAGAAGGATGCACATCCATTGAGGATGCTGAAATCACTGGTGACGGCTTAGAGGGCATTTCTTTTACAGGAATATGAGATGCCGGACTGTGACTCTTAAGGCGAGATAGATAAGACAACATGTCTTTCTTCGTGACCCGACCTTCAGACCCCGTTCCTGAAATCTGTTCCAATTCTTCCATACTCACTCCTTCAGCACTCGCAATACTCCTGACTAAGGGGGAGTAAAATCTGCCTGACGCACCCGTTCTTTCTGGAGCTGAAACAGGATCTAAAGCTTGATGTACAGAAACCGAAGGTTCAACTGCCGCTGATTTAGAAACATCAGCTGGCACAGAATCACCATCGTCTATGGTTTCTGCAACTGGAGCTACAGGCACAACAACTTCATCCCCTCCTATTTCGAAACGTGCAATGGGATCGCCCACCTGAACGACATCGTCTTTTGAGACAAGCCACTCCAACAGCACGCCATCTTCAGGAGCTGGAATTTCGCTATCCACCTTATCTGTCGCAATTTCAACGACAGCTTCGTCTGCCTCAACGCTAGCTCCCGCATCGACCAAAAGGTTAATGATCGTTGCTTCAGCCACACTTTCACCCATTTTAGGGAGTAGGATTTCAATAATTGCCATGTAATCAGTTTACGGATTGTAAAAGTAATGCGTTCAGGACAAGCTTGAGGTCTTCAAACCAATTGTATTTTCTTGCATACGCAAGGTTGAGACGTTCTCTGACTCTAACGTCTTCGTTTTCAACTGCATTAATAATGTTAGGACGCGACGGTTTGTGAACACCCTTAAGGCCTACCCATGTGGCTTTACCGAGGAATACCTTGAATGAATAAGCAATCCATTCAGACCGCCTGAAAATAAAAAGCAATGGAAAAACAAGCAACAGGGTGAGGGAAGAGAATAGGTCGAAAATACGTTTTGAACGGCGGGCTGACGGTCCATATATTGCTCTATCTAACTCGGTCACTGGGTCTGGGCCTGGCCCACCTGACCCCATCACATAACCGTCATCAGTCCAAGCAATTCGGCACACGACTGCCTTGTCTACAAGGGTAGCGAGTACCGTAATAATGTCCTTAGACCTGACATCTCTTCCACTAAACACGATTTCTCCAATTGAATGTACTCTGACCACATCTACAATTGTACTCAGATCATGAGAAGTGATTACATGTGTCGCCTCTGAAATACCTTCTCTAAGTTCAATTGACGCCAAAAGCTGCTTGATGGAACGCGACTCCTCCTTCCCCGCTACAATAAGTCTTGATTTGGGCTTCGCGCCCAAACGCCAAACGCCAAAAGTGAAACGACCGAAAATCACGACTGCCAAAAACCAAATCGAACCCAAAAGTAAAATGGCACGCGAGAAACGATAATCTTCTGGAAGCAATCCGTAACCAGCGACGAGAACAATTGAACCGGCAGCGATGCCCTTCAACACCCTTCTTGGAATCCATGGTTTGTCATATCCTCCGCAAACCCAAAGAAAAAACACCCATACCGAAGAATAGATCAACATCGCAACATTTGTTGCATAGGCGTCATATTGTATTCCCGAATAATTTGCGTAAAACTTGAGGAGTAAAAAAAGCCCTATTTGAAGAAATACACCTTCTAAAAGTGGCCATTTCATTCGCGTGACGATTCTGCGTAAAACAGAAATAAATGCCCTGAAATAAATCGCAATACGAATTAAAAAATTAAATGATCTTGCTTGAGAACCTTCAAAATGTTTGGCCGCAAAAATCAACATCGCTTTGTAAAAAATCGACACATAATTTAGAGAGCCCTTCTTTGTACTCTCCCCCTTATAATGAATAATTCTTGTGCCTGTAAAATAGTGATTCTCCCACCCTCCTTTCACGATTCTCCAGCTGAGATCGATATCTTCTCCGTACATGAAGAAGTCTTCATCTAAGACACCTACTTCATCCAGAGCCGATTTACGCATCCACATAAACGCGCCACTTAGTACGTCAATTCTCTGATTCTCTTCTGCACTTAAATGTCCTGCATAATAGTTATTCAGATGCTTGCTTTTCGGTGCCAAACGGAACAAACCTGAAATCCGACAAAGAGATGCCCAAGGGGTTGGAATCCCTCTTTTGCTCTCGGGAAGGTAGGTCCCTGAACCATCAAACATAGGCACGCCCATCCCCCCAAGCTTGGGGTTTTCATCGGCAAAAGTAATAGATTTTGAAAATGTATCTTCTTGAATGACCGTATCGGGATTTAAAAGGAGAACGTACTCGGCATTTGAAATCTGAATCGCTTGATTGTTTGCTTTAGAAAACCCGACATTTTCGGAATTCTCAATCAAAGTCACCCATGGAAAACGCTCCTTCACCATTTCACATGTTCCGTCCACCGAAATGTTGTCGACTACAAAAACATCAATTTGAGAACGGTTCGAAGGTGTTTGGCCTGAAAAATTTGCAATCGCTCTCTCCACAGAAATAAGGCATTGCGCAAGGAAATGCTCAACGTTATAACTGACTATAATGACCGATAACTTCATCTTCTAGCACTCATATAAAGTCCTGTTATCCATTGAACGCGCAAGGGTCGCTTCGTCAGCGTGCTGTAAAGCCTCCCCAACGGCTACACCCCGCGCGAGTGTCGTAATCTTGATGTTGAACGACACCATTTTTTTAAACAAATAGAATGATGTCGTATCTCCCTCCATTGTTGCTGGCAAAGCAAAAATAATTTCTGTGGCACTTTCCGAGAGTGAACCTTCTGAATTAGAATCCTCTGAAACATCGACCCCGGAAACCGTGTTTGTTTCGGCAAGTCTACGAATCAATGGCTCAATCGTTAAGTCCGATGGACCCACACCATCCATAGGACTGATGATTCCACCCAATACATGGTACACACCTCGGAAGGTGCCTACATTTTCTATTGCAAGCAAATCTCTAATGTCTTCAACAACACAAATCAGATTCTTATTTCTGGTGGGCGCAGTGCAAATCGAACACCTCACCTGTTCCGTTAAGTTATGACAAACGTCACACGGCTTCACTCCTTCACTCATTGCGACGATGGCATCCGCCAAAGACTGCACCCTTTCACTGTCCCGGCTTAGCAGGCTCAAGGCCAGTCGTAATGCCGTTCTACGACCTATACCAGGTAGAGTAGAAATCTGATCGACGGCGGCTTCAATGAGCCGAGATGGGAGTTGTTGCACGGTGTAAAGATAAAACCCAATCCCAGTGTTCGAACATGTAAATTTGGGACCATGTCAGCAACTACATTTATTCTCATATCATGCCTCTACGTTGGGGTATTGTTTTTAATAGGGAACATCACTGGCCGGGATAAAAAAGCATCTGACTTTTTCTTGGCTGGAAAAAAGGCGCCTTGGTATGTTGTGGCCTTCGGAATGGTCGGTGCATCACTGAGTGGCGTCACTTTTATTTCTATTCCTGGCTGGGTAAATACACAAAGTTTCACCTACCTTCAAATGGTCCTTGGATACATGGTGGGGTATCTCTTTATTATCGCTGTACTTCTTCCTCTTTACTACCGGTTAGGGCTTACCAGTATTTATACTTATTTGGACCAAAGATTCGGCAATGGTGCCTATAAAACGGGGGCATCATTCTTTATTTTAAGCAGAGTCATCGGGGCATCTTTCAGACTGTTTCTTGTTGCAATCGTCGTGGAACTTGCCATCCTTGAGCCTCTTTTTTCAAACAGCACAGGGGGTGTTCCTGGTTGGGCCTTTGCTGCAATTGTCGCTGTGGTCCTTGGCATTATATATATTTACACAAGGCAGGGAGGAATGGCCACAGTGATTTGGACAGATACCGTCCAAACTGCATGCATGCTCACTGCCGTCATCCTAACTGTACTGGCTATTTCTAGTGCATTTGGTGCATCTGTGACAGCAATTCCGGAACTCGTGAAGTCCAGTGGAATGACAAAGATATTCGTCTTTGATGACTGGAAAGCAGGCAATCACTTTGTGAAACACTTCCTTGCTGGCACCTTCGTGTGTATTGCAATGACTGGACTCGACCAGGATATGATGCAGAAAAATCTCGCCTGCAAAGATCTCAAAAGTGCAAGATTAAACATGGCCAGTTTCGCTGTGGTTCTCTTTGCTGCAAACATCTTATTTCTGTCACTTGGCGCACTTTTATATCTGCATGCAAGTGCGGAAGGTATCTCTATACCTGAAGCAACGGACAGGCTTTTTCCTACACTCGCCCTTGGTGGGTCATTGGGTCCCATGGCAGGCGGCGTTTTCCTTATCGGACTTCTTGCATCTGCTTTCAGTTCTGCAGATTCGGCGTTAACGGCACTCACTACTTCTACCTGTGTTGATCTCATCGGCACCCAAAAAATGAAAGAAGAAAAAGCCGAGAAAGTCAGAAAGACAGTTCATTTAGGAATGGCGGGCGTACTGTTTATTGCAATCATGGCATTTAGGGCTGTAAATGACACAAGCGTCGTTGCTGCGCTCTTTACTGCCGCGAATTACACCTACGGTCCCCTTCTTGGTTTGTTTTTCTTCGGAATCCTATTTAAAAGCAAACCGAGAGAAAAATTAATTCCCTATGTCGCCATTGCTTCGCCTATTGTCTGCTATTTACTTGAGTACTTTTTATCAAAATACTGGGGCTTTAGTTTCGGGTTTTCATTGCTTCCAGTAAATGGTGCAATTACTATGCTTGGACTCGCACTCCTTCCGAGGAAATAACTACCTTTACGGCTTGAAAAATCGCTTTATTTGCTTCTAATGGAAAACCGCACTTCTGATCTTCTTAATCGCCTGTCTGAGTCTGCAACGATTGCCATGGCGAGAATGGCTCGTGAACTCAAAGCGTCTGGAGTTGACGTCATCTCACTTTCTTTGGGAGAACCCGACTTCGACACTCCGGCGGTATTAAAACAAGCTGGAATTGATGCCATCAATGCAAATGAGTCCCACTACACTCCTGTTCCTGGAACACCTAGAATAAGAGAAGCCATTTCAAAGAAATTCAAAAGGGACAATGGACTTGACTACGCGCCAGACCAAATCGTCGTCAGTACAGGTGCCAAACAATCTCTTGCAAACGTTGTCTTAAGCTTGGTTAATCCAGGAGACGAAGTCATTCTTCCTGCACCCTATTGGGTCAGTTATGAGGAAATCGTCAAAGTCGCAGGGGGAATTCCAGTGATTATTCCTACGACCATTAATGAAGACTACAAAATCAATCCTGAAGCGCTCGAGGCTGCGATTAACGAGAAAACAAGACTGGTTATCTACAGCTCACCGTGCAACCCTTCAGGCTCCGTCTATAGCCAAGAAGAAACTGCCGCAATCGCTGACGTGCTTCGCAAGCATGACAACGTATTTACGATTTCTGACGAGATCTACGAACTCATCAATTTCACCTCACGTCATGCGAGCTTGGCTGCTGAGCCTGGCATGATTGAGAGAGTCATCACTGTCAATGGTGTTTCAAAAGGGTTTGCGATGACCGGCTGGCGACTTGGATATATGGGCGCACCCAAATGGATCGCTGCGGCGTGTACAAAGATCCAAGGGCAATTTACGTCTGCGCCTTGTAGCATCACTCAAGCAGCTGCAGCGGAAGCGGTTGATCAAGACCCCTCCATTGCAGATTCTATGCTCGATGCGTTTCTCCGAAGAAGAAATGCAATGCATGCCGATTTAAGCAAGGTTCCGGGAGTCAAACTCAACCTCCCCATGGGCGCGTTTTATTTGTTTCCGGACATCAGCGATCTTTTCGGCCTAAGCTATGGCGGCAAAACACTCAAAAACTCAGAAGATGTTGCCATGTTCCTCATTGAAGAAGCACATGTCGCTACAGTAAGTGGCGCTGCTTTCGGGACGCCCGAATGCATTCGAATCAGTTATGCTGCAGCAGATGATGTTCTCGCGGAGGCTGTGCGCAGGATTGATGCCGCCGTCAGAAAACTTTCATAATTGACAATGGGTGACATCAAACGTATGACTCAATAACACATGAACAAACAAGAAGCATTACACAACATTTCTAACCTTAGCGCACTGGTGGTGGGTGATGTGATGATGGATGCATACTTATTTGGGAAAGTGGAACGGGATAGTCCTGAAGCGCCTGTGCCTGTTGTCCTGATGACGGGACGAGATGAGAGAGCAGGTGGCGCAGCAAACGTAGCGCGTAATGTTCAAGCACTTGGCGCAGACGTTCATCTTGCGACTGTAATAGGAAATGATCCCGCAGGAATCCGTTTGCTTGAACTTTTCAAAGCGCGGGGAATGGGCATCGAAGGGTGCATCCTTTCAAAGGGGCGACCGACGACAGTGAAGACACGAATTATCCGGGATGAAGTTCATATGCTCAGGGTAGATGAGGAAACCGATGAAGAAATCTCTGCGGAACTGTCTGCATCCCTCCTGTCTTCTTGCATTTCTATTTTAGACAACAAACGCATCGACGTCCTTATTTTTGAGGATTACGACAAGGGCGTACTCACGCAAACACTTATTTCGGGGCTCATTGGAGAAGCCAAAAAACGTAAGATCCCTGTTGCGGTAGATCCTAAATTAAAAGGATTTCTCAATTATCGTGGTGTTGATTTGTTCAAGCCAAACCTTAAGGAATTGCGTGAAGGTCTCGAACAAGAGGTTGGGATTCCAGAAGGATTGCCATCTGCGATAGGTTCTTTACACGAAAAAATTTATCCGACTGTATCCCTTACGACACTCGGGAACTTCGGCATGTGGGTTCACGCACCCTCACAGGGTGTTGTACACACTCATTTCCCTTGCCGTCCAAGCAAGGTCATTGATGTAAGTGGCGCGGGAGACACTGTCATTGCTACAGCGGCGCTGATGCTTGCTTCAGGAGCTTCTCCTTCGCAGATCGCTGAAACCGCAAACATCGCAGGTGGACTTGTTTGTGAACAAAGTGGAGTCGTTACAGTCGATTTAAATACACTTTTATCTGAAATATGACGTGTGTGCAATTATTACCCCCAAGATCTTTCTGTAAACGGTTAATTTGATATAAAATTCATGGGAACAAAAGTCACTCCGTATACGTCTCCTGAAAAGGAAGACAAGAAAAAGCAAGTCGAAAGAATGTTCGACAGCATCGCACATCGCTATGACTTTTTAAATCATTTCTTTTCTTTGGGAATAGATGTGCTTTGGCGCAAGCGATGCATCCGAATTTTAAAGCGCGAAGCGGTGGCTCCGAAAACCATCATTGACATGGCGACTGGTACCGGAGATTTCGCAATTGAAGCCATTCGAATGGGGCTAGAAGCAAAAATAACAGGCATTGACATTTCGCAAGGCATGTTAGATGTAGGTGTCAAAAAATTAAAAGTAAAAGGTCTTACAAATAGCATTTCATTGATACAAGGTGACTCCGAAAACCTTCCATTTGAAGATGCGTCTTTTGAGGCCTACACAGTCGCATTCGGTGTTCGGAATTTTGAAAATCTAGACCGTGGACTCTCAGAAATGTATCGCGTACTAGCACCCAACTCACTTACTGTAATACTTGAGTTTAGCAAGCCTAAACATTTTCCTATCAAGCAGTTATTTGGGTTTTATTTTAAGCATATCATGCCGACTTTAGGGAAACTTGTCTCCAAAGATCCAGCCGCATACACTTACCTGCCAGAAAGTGTGATGGCATTTCCCGAAGGACGTGATTTCCTTGACCGTCTTGCCTCAATAGGCTTTGAAGACCTGAGCGTTACACCTCTAACTGGAGGGATTGCAAGTATTTATGTCGGACGCAAGCCAGCATCAGCCAAATGATTCTTCGCGTGACACCTAGCACACTGTCAGGAGAAGTCGCTGCGCCTCCTTCAAAAAGCCTAAGTGCTCGATTCATCGCTGCCGCACTTCTTGCAGATTCACCGTCAATGATACATGGCATTAGCGATAGTGACGACACGACTTCCACGCTAGAAATGGCTGCCGTTCTTGGCGCAGAAATAGAACTTGGAAAAGAAGCCATTCGCATCACACCCACCGCGGGCGGAATACCACGTCCTCGCTCACAAGAACTCAACGCTGGTGAATCTGGTCTCGCAGCCCGAATGATGGCTCCCATTGCTGCACTAGCGAATACGACCATCTTGTTGACTGGAAAGGGAACATTGTTGTCTCGACCCATGGACATGGTGTCTGATGGCTTGCAAAAACTAGGTGCATCATGTGCTGCATCGCACACTTTACCACTTGAATTAGAAGGCCCTCTGGTCGGTGGAGATATACATCTTGATGGAAGTGTTAGCTCGCAGTTTCTTACCGGACTCCTTTTGGCATTACCGTATGCTGAGAATGACTCTAAAGTCACTGTTAAAGGGATTACATCCCGCCCTTACATTGACATGACGCTTGAGGTCCTGAGAACTTTTGATCTGGATTATACACATGAAACATCTGATGAAACTGATGTGTTTCATATCCCTTCCAACCAAACTGGGCGCGGTGGAAACTTTAGCATTGATGCTGACTGGAGCGCGGCCGCCACACTTTTGGTTTTGGGGGCACTGTGTGCACAACCTGACTTAGAAGTTACTGGAATAAGAGGTGACTTTACCCAGGCTGATTCAGGCATTAAGGGCGCATTGCTTTTTGCAGGATATCATATTCTAGGGACAGATGAGGGATTGAGCATTAAGAAGAAACGCCCCAGAGCATTTAATCTCGACCTTACAAACGCGCCTGACCTCTTCCCTGTTCTTGCCGCTTTGGCTTGCTTCAGCAACAAACCCTCAAGATTAAGTGGGGCACATAGACTTGTGGGAAAGGAATCTGACAGAGCGTCCGTTCTCATCTCAGAATTTGCAAAAGCGGGGATTACGATCGAACGTGACAAGGACGATCTCATTGTCCACCCTGGAAAAACCAAGGCCTGCAGAATCAATCCACATGGAGATCATCGCATTGTGATGGCCGCAGCTATCTTGGGATGCGCAGGAGGTGCAGAAGTGGAGATTTTAAATGCGGGATGTGTCGCAAAAAGCTACCCCACCTTCTTTGACGATCTCGCTTCTATAGGTGGCATCATTCAAGAAGTTAAATAACACCCCATCCCTTTTGACTGAGTGACCGATGTTGTCACTCAGGGCTTGAGTGCTTGTCTTCACCTCCCTTTAATGCGAGAACTGCAGCCACTGTCGCCAAAGCAGGCGCGAAAATGGGAGCCAGCGTGAAGTTAACAATGGGAATTGCCATCCAAATCGCAAAAGGAACACCTATTCCAACAGCTAATCTGCGGGATTTATAAGCCAACCCTAACGATCCTAATGCACCCACATCTTCTCTTTCCCATACATAATCTAGGGCCACTGCTCCGTAGAAGAAAGCGCCGATGATGAACGCAACAATCACTTCAAGGGGCGCAAGGAAAGGCAGCAATACAGGAAAGACCCACCCCGCAACAAGTGCAACGACCAACAAAAGTAACGCGAGGAATAATTCTATAAACAAATAAAGAAGCGCTGTTCGGATGCCACGAAAAACATCTCGAATAAATTTCTTTAAAGAAAAAGGATGCTTAACGCCCGTTAATTTCTCTTCTGTCACATCGGATATGACAGACATGACAGGCCCCAAAAAAGCAAGCACGACATATTTCAATAATTTTATCTTAAGCCAAAACAGCCCCACCCAAACCACGATACCCAACATGTAAGACCCTAAGGCTATGCATACTTCTTCAATGCAATCCATGACAATCACCCCTTCTCCAAACACATCCAAAGAATGTGCTCCAAAAGCATTTGTGTAAAGACGGTCCACAAAATCAACAGCCATATCGATGAGCGCAAAAGCACCGTAGCTTAAAGCAAGCGTTAAAAAAAATGCGGGAAGGAACCAAATCAGCATTTTATGCTTGAACATAAAAGGAAGCGCCTTAAAAGAAGTACGGATACCATCTGAGAAGCCATGCGTAATTTTCATAAGTGCAATGTGGGAAAAAGGTTTTGAATAACGCAAAAGTGAGGAGACAAATGTTCAACTTTACCACATGAGGATTCATCTAATAGCGATAGGAGGCAGTGCGATGCATAATTTTGCACTTGCACTTGATCATTTGGGACATGAGGTATCAGGCAGTGATGACCAAATCTTTGAACCGAGTCGTGGCAGGCTTGAAGACGCAGGGCTTTTACCAGATAATGAAGGTTGGTATCCCGATACAATCACAAAAGATATAGATGTTGTCATCCTAGGCATGCATGCCCTTAGAGATAATCCGGAGCTTGCAAAAGCGAAAGAGCTGGGGCTGAGTATACAATCGTATCCAGAATTTTTATTCCAAGCAACTAAAAACAAACAAAGGGTCGTCGTCGGTGGGTCGCACGGAAAAACAACGATCACATCTATGATTCTTCACGTCCTTAACGCACTAGGTAGGAATGCAGATTATATGGTGGGTGCTCAACTCGCTGGGTTTGACCGGATGCTTAAGCTAGATGAAGCAAACGATCTGGCTATTATTGAGGGAGACGAGTATCTGAGTTCGCCCATAGATCGCAGATCCAAATTCCTTCACTACAAGCCCCATCTTGCCATCATTACAGGCATCGCATGGGATCACATCAATGTCTTCCCCACTGAAGAAAGCTACTTAGACACATTCCGTGAGTTTATAGGAACGATGGAGAAAGGCGCAACACTGGCCTATTGTAGTGAAGACCCACAACTCGTGCATCTTATTGAAGAAGCCCGCATCGCAAGGAAAGATATTCATCTTACACCTTATGAGACACCTAAAAGCATTCCGGGCAATGGCGCATCAGAGATCACCTATTCGGATAAAACCTGCGTTAAAACGTCTCTTGTGGGCGCACACAACTTCCAAAACCTTGCTGGAGCGAGAGCTGTGTGTCAATCATTGGGGATAGATGTCAGAGAATTCGATGGCGCCATCGAAGGATTTACAGGTGCAGCAAGACGGCTTGAAGTTGCTGTTGACAGACCAGAGAAAAACTTTACCGTCTATAGAGATTTTGCGCATGCACCCTCAAAACTGAAAGCGACACAAGCGGGCGTCGTGGGGTCTTATCCAGACAGGTCAGTCACTGCAGTATTCGAGCTCCATACATTCTCAAGTTTGAATAAACAATTCCTGCCGCAATACAAAGGAAGCATGAACGCTGTTGATCATGCCATCGTATTCTATGATCCTGAAGTGGTCAAGCATAAAAGGCTTCCCGCAATTTCAAAACAAGAAGTCATCGCGTGTTTTGGTAGAGAAGATGTTGAGGTCATAACGTCAGTGGATCAACTGGAGAATCGGCTTCAAGACATCCCAAAAGAAAATCACTGTGTACTCATGATGAGCTCGGGGAGGTTTGGCGGCGCAGACACCCCACAATAAGAACCTTCACGTCACGTCACTTAACCCAGCCCTACATCAAGGGACATCATGACAATGAAGCCCAATATAAATCCCATCGTCGCAAAGTCTGTATACTTGTCGCGCTGGGTTTCGGGAACCACTTCTTCAATGACGACAAAAATCATTGCTCCGGCTGCAAAAGCAAGAGCATAAGGAAGGATGGGTGTCATTTGGACGACAAGCAACGCACCTATAACGCCCGCAATAGGCTCTACGACAGCCGAAAGTTGTCCGTACATAAATGACTTACGGCGACTCACACCTTGACGGCGAAGCGGCATTGAGACAGCGAGTCCTTCGGGAAAGTTCTGAATTCCTATTCCGATCGCAAGGGCTACAGCTCCGGCTGTTGTGGCACCATCTAGCCCCATCGCAGCTCCTCCGAAAATCACTCCCACAGCAAGTCCTTCTGGGATGTTATGAAGCGTAATCGCAAGAATTAAAAGCGTTGAACTGTGCCAATCTGTTTTAGGTCCCTCTGCTTCATCCTTGTTGAAATTAATATGAAGGTGAGGGGTTATTTTATCCAACCCGAAAATAAAAAGAGCCCCTAACCCAAATCCGATTGCGGCGGGAAAAACCTTCGCAAACCCTTCACCCCCCGACAGCTCTATAGAAGGCGCCAGAAGTGACCAGAAACTCGCTGCCACCATAACCCCACCCGTAAATCCGAGCATACCATCAAACCATTTTCTGTGCATTGATTTGAAGAAAAAAACCAACGATGCCCCTGCGGCAGTTAAGGCCCATGTGAAAGTTGTCGCGACCAGAGCCGCCTTTATAGGACCTATAGATTCAAGCCATAATATCAATGAATCAAATGTCATTTTTTCTCAACTAATAATTGTTCCACTAACTTCTTAGACCAAACCTTTTCTTCCTTCAAGACCTTCACCTGAAAACTCCCATCATATTCAAATATTTTCTCTACAGAAAACTCAAGACCGAGCTTGATTCCCAAATCGTCCAAATGTTTTAAAAACGAATCGCTGCTCCCTAGAACCCCACGAACAGAAGCCTTTTCTCCAACCTTTAGCGCACTGACTTCAACAAGAGACCTTCTGTCTAGTATGTTTCCGTCCGCATCAGGAATAGGGTCTCCATGGGGGTCGAAGCGCGGACGACCTAAAAATGCATCTAGTTTCTCAATAAGCTTGGGGGAATCAATGTGCTCAAGCTGTTCAGCAACATCATGAACCTCCTCCCAACCGAACCCCAACTTCTCCACCATAAACGTCTCCCACAACCTGTGTTTTCTGACAAGGTTAATGGCTTGGACTTTACCGGTTGACGTAAGTTCGGCGCCCTGATAGGGCACATAAGACACAAGATTGTGGTCTGAAAGCACCTTCAACATCCCTGTCACTGATGCTGGCTGAGTGCTTAAACGAGTTGCGATGGCCGAAGTGCTTGCTTTGCCACCTTTCAGCTCAATCGACAATATTGCTTTGAGATAATCTTGTCTGTTACTTGTAGTTGGTAATGAAGTCACTTTATAAGTAATTTGTATCTGCAAATTTACACCATCCTTATTAAAATATTTAGCCGTGCCTAAACTTTTTATCTTTCGTCATGGAGAATCCTCACCAGGAAGCCCCGATTTTGACCGTCCACTCAGTGAACAAGGAAGGCTTGACATCAAACGGTTTGGCATCGAGCTTGCCGAACAAGAACGAGAACTCGCAACGGATAAAATCACCCTCCTCTCCTCGCCTTCAAGGCGCACTAAAGAAACAACTCAATTGTTACTCTCTGGGCTTCATAACCTAAATATTTCAGCAAACTACATTGAAGAAGGATACCTCGCAGCCCCAGGAACTTGGTTAAGGCACATCGAAAAGCTCCCCTCTGAAATCACCACCTGCATTGTTGTAGGGCATAACCCTGGCATTTCAGACTTAATCACCATACTGTCAGGCTCACAAATCACAATGACACCAGGTGCTTGCGTGAAGATGGAGCTACTTATCAACGATTGGCATGAAGTATTTGACGGTACAGGGAACGTTCTGAGTGACTACAGACCCTAACTTGCTTTCATAAGATGAAGTAAAAATGAAGAATTCAACTACGAGAACTATCCTCCAAGTCTTGGGCGTCCTATTGGGACTCTACGCATTGTATTTCTTTCGAGAAATCGTCGGCTACCTCCTCATTTCAGTAGCTCTTAGTTTTGCCGGCCGGCCTATCGTTAACCTTATTTCTAAAGTGCAAATAAAAGGACACAACCTCCCTTCTTATGTCGGTGCAGTCTTGGCACTCTTGTGCTTCATCACACTGGGGAGTTTTGTTATTGCAATGTTTGGCCCCCTTGTCACTTCTGAAGCCAGAGCTCTGAATTCTCTTGACCCTCAACAAATAACAGCGACTGTGAATGAATGGATGTCACACGCAGATGCACTTTCCTCAAAACTGAATCTTTCTGACCAAACCCCCTCGGGTTTTCTTACAAACCAAATCCAATCCATCATCGGACTTGACGGAGTCGGCAGCATCTTCAGCGGCTTATTTGGCTTTTTAGGAAGTGCTTTTGTCGCTATTTTCTCCATCCTGTTTATGACGTTTTTCTTTCTTAAAGACGGAAACTTATTTCACAAAATGATTGTCACGCTGACGCCAAATTCTCAGGTAGAAAAAATGGAGCATGTAATGGTATCATCATCATACCTACTCACGAGATACTTCAGCGGACTGATTATTCAAGTTACAATCGTGACCATCATGGTCAGTTCGGGACTGGCCATTGTCGGATCGGAACACGCACTCTTGTTGGGATTTATTGCGGGCATCTTCAACCTGATTCCATACCTAGGCCCCCTGGC
>MDSY01107589.1_pt1 | contig 72377 bp, 68 predicted proteins | sample 811131 | NCBI WGS metagenome assembly MDSY01 (sample SAMN05326643, study PRJNA326480) | marine metagenome | isolation source: seawater | place: Atlantic Ocean: South West | collected 2010 | reverse complement strand
ACCTTCTAGTGCCATGTCACTCCGTCAAGGTTTTCCTCTTTGAATTCATTCCTTAGTTAGAGGAATGTTTAGTCTAAGAACATCTTCTTCTAATTTGGCATCAACTTGATTTGCCTTAACTGGGACACTTGTGGATACAGATCGCTCACGGCCGTTTAACCCCACATACAATACTCCATCATCACTACGAAGTGATAGTTCTTCACGCTTTATACCGGGAAAATGAAGCCTAATCACTTCAAATTCTTCGGTAAATTCTCTTTGCATGCCCCTGTGTATTTGATGTTTGACAAGATCCCCAACTTCGTGAGGACCAAGTGATTCATCTAATTGATTAATCGACCCGTACAACTTTTCAGCCACAATTCTAAGGTTGTCAACACCAACCACTTCTTGATCCAGTAATTCCATTGAAGTAACATCTACCTCTGTCAATAGTTCTTTCAATTCATCAATTCTAGTAAGTTCTGCTTGCCGCCTCTTTGCTAAAAATGGATGATCAAACTCGGGTGTAACTCGATTGACTATGCAGGAATTTACTGGCAACTTGTATTCTAATAAGGAATTGTAAGCTCTCACTGTTTCATTGACGCCCATTTTTTCTGGAATGGTAACTAGGGTGAAAGTAGTAAGTTCAGGGTCGCTCAGTACTCTTCTAACGTGTAATACCCGGTTTCTGAATTTTTCCAGTTCTTGTTTCATTTCTTGGCTTTCTTTACGGCCAAATAACATTGACCTAATTCCACCAGAAACTCTCATCAGTCTAAGTAACCTGCCGGACCATGCCTCAATAATTTCTGGTAAAGATAGAAATCTAAGAGTGTGCCCTGTGGGTGCAGTATCAAAGACGATAACATCCCAGTTAGGGTCTTCTACGTGCTTTAGTAATTCATCAAAAGCTAGGGCCTCATCTAGTCCGGGCAAAATCATTTCAGAAGTCTTTACGTCTGACTTTATATCATCAAATTCCTCTTTTGCCCCAGAATCTAACATCATACTGAGGCCTCCAAGTCCTGGTATGCCGCCGCTAGTGTTCATTCCATCAACCATGTTTCCCAGTTTGGGCAATAAACTAGATAATTTTGATTCGGGGTCCATTTCTAAACCATATAGCCCCTTAACTCCGTCAATTGGTGTCGGTTCAGTACCAATTTCCACTCCCAGTGAGTCTGAAGTCGAATGGGCTGGATCACTAGAAACAAGCAGTACTTTTAGACCACAATCAGCAAGATGTACAGCTGTTGCGGTAGAGGTTGTTGTTTTGCCAACACCACCCTTGCCTCCGAACAATAGTAGCCTTGCCATAGAGCGACCACACATGAAGAGGTCTTTGAATCCAACGGATGAACTGCATTCTTACACTCATTTCATGAACTAATACTTCGACGGTCATCTAATGGCAAACCAATTGTTGTTATTTCAGTTAGCCAGTGTTTCCGCCTTAATTGGCATGACGCTAGGCTGGAGGGGAGTAATGACGAGATATTCTGGTTTCTATGATTTGCCAACTGCTTGGAGCAATGTGTTCTGGGGAATTCTTCTGGGTGGACTCTACGCATCACAGATACACAATAACATTATTCTGCCAAATCTTGAATTTGAAGCAACACAAGATACTGTAGTTAATCCAATTAATTTGATTCTGTACTGCTTGATAATGTCAATAATTGTTCACTTTTTACTGAGAAGAACTCGTGTCCGTTCAGGTTCATCACAAACGACCAGCGGATGGGCTCTGGGACTTGCTATCGGTGGAATGTTTGCCATGGTAGTCATATTTGCTATATTACAATGGTATGATTTCAGTCCAATATTAGTTATTTCTATTCTGTTGATTTGTCTGCTAGCACCAAGATGTGAAGCAATAATTACCTCCTACCAAGGACATTTAATGCTAGTAGGCAAAAAGTGGGGGGCGATACTACGTGCAACTATGTGGCGTTGTGGATATGTTGTGATGTTCGCATATGTGTTATCTGCCCCTATCGGATGGATATTCATCCTACCAGTTATGTTGATGGCTGATAGAGCTTCAGAAAACTGGATCTGGGATTCAATACCAAAAGAAGGGAAAAAACAACTACGGAAAATTTGGGCAAGACAAGCTAGGGAACGTAAATTGGCCAAGATGGGTAGGAATATGAAAAACGATTTTCAAGTCAATGAAAGTGAATAACTACTTACTTATTGCTTATGTCCTATGTTATGGCTATATTTGATTTTCATCGAAAATAAGGCCTTTGGTGGATATCCGCAGGCAAGCGTTATACAATGCCGTCAAAGCCGGGTATCATGGGTAACTGCCCTTATTGTAGGAGTGCCACCTTACCGGGTGACACAATTTGTTATACCTGTGGTAGAGTGTTAGCAAACATAAAATCCAAACAATTTGCTGCGGAGCAACAATTCAATCAAGGTAGCATAGAGACGACCTATAAGAAAACTAAAAAGCCATCAAAATCAGGTGTTGTTGAAACCCACACAGGTCGTAGAAGGAATATTTTGAAAAGGAAAAAAAACAAATTTCGCAGTGTCGTTATGTTGGGACTTGTTGCGTTCATCATGTTATCACCCCAAGCAAGAGAGCTGGTATTCAATAAATGGGCAGGCATAAATGAATATATTCAACTTGCAGTTGCCCCATATCACCTGTATCCTGTAGAAGCAACCTACACTGTGGGGAAAACAATCGATGTGATGAATAACGGAAACACAGGATACCTCAGAGAAAATCTTGCAATCCCTCGAGATGTTTCAACTCTAAATGGTCAAGAAAATATGTTTGAGTATACCAACGGTGATCCTGCTGTGGCTACCCAACAAATTCAAAAAATAAATTCCATAGCATTGATTGTCAATGAAATATCCTATGCAATTCCATTACTTGGTGAACCTGCTAGGGACCCAAGTGATAAGTTAATCACTTCTGATGGGCACGAAATTTGGTGGCCCGGTGTTGGTATTGGTGAGGATATGTGTAGTGTTGATATATGTGTCAAAATTAGATTAAATCTTGATCCAGGAGAGCAAGCGTCGTTTACGTTTGCAGTAACCCTAACCAGCACCTCTTATTCATGGTGGTCTTCTTCTAGAGTAGATTCTAGAGTAGATGGAGTTTCAAATGGAATCAATGTTGATCGAAGCGGTTCGTTTTCAGACATTGTCGACCGTGGAGATGGAACCAAGGCAGCACAATTCACCACTGCTTCATGGTACAACAAAGGTAGACTAGATTACGCAATTAATGCTCAAGATGCAGTAGTAGTTTCAACCGCAGAAACTATATCTGCTTCTCTGCCTGAGGGGCGTTCAACAAATGCTTATGCTTTTGCTAGGGCAGCATTTGATTATTTACAACTAAATGTGTTGTATGACAAGAATGCTCCGGTGGTTGCCAGAAGCGGTCCTGCTTGCTTGAGTGCTGGTGTGGGCGATTGTGATGAACAAACCAATGCTTTCTTTTCGTTATTAAGAACCAAAATGATTCCAGGTTGGTATGTCTTTGGAGCATTGACTGATTCCACATTTACTTACTGGGAAGCCCATGCATGGGGCTACATTTTGCTGCCAATGGATGATGAATGGTGTGAAGCAAGAAATATTGTTATTGATGACTGTTATGTTGAAGGATCTGTTGATGTTGTTAATAATAAATGGCTACTTCACACACCAACTGCCTATATCGATTGGATTGAGAGTGCTGATGCAAGTGGAAATTTAATTAACTCCTATTATAAGCCGGGAGTTTATAGTAATGATATCGATAGACAGCGCTCATTTAGCACATTGGATACCCCAGATACAAATGGTGGAACATACCAAGTGAAGAAACTCCCAGAAAATTTGAGGTGATGGATTGCGAATAATAATTGGTGGTGCAGGAAGGGTTGGAACAGAACTTGCCAGAGCACTAAGAGCCGAAGAAATGGATGTTGTATTAGTTGATTCCGACTCAAGGGCGGTCAAGAATGCTCAAAATCTGGACGTACTTGTTATTCATGGAGATTTAACGACTAGAGAGAAATTACACGAAGCTGGAATCGGCGAGGCTGAAATATTTGTAGCAGCAACTAATTCGGATGAAAGAAATTTACTTGCCTGTGCACTTGCTGAACATGCACACTACCAATATGGTGGAGCCAAAGCAAAGCCATTATTGTCTATATCAAGAGTTAGAAGCATGAATTTTATGCAAGAACAAAAGCAAGGGCACCTAACTGGATGGGCTAAAGTAAACCATGTAGTTAATCCCCTTGACAGTGCAATAAAACGCTTGCATACTGGTTTGAGATCTTCATCGATAGAAGAAGTAATTCCATTCGGTCATGATTCTTTTATCATTGAGTTCGATGTAACCAAAAATGCCGAAAATATCGTTTTTAAAACGCTTAAAGAAGCCAATTCTAGCATAGATGGAGAGTTGCCTCTCATTGTAGGAGTCAAACGAAGTGGTGAGAAAAGTGTCGTGCCAGATGGGGACTTTATTTTAATGCCCAATGACAAAATTGCCGTAGCAACTAATGGCTTATCTAGTTTCAATCGAATACTGAACATTTTTGGTCATGAAGCAACAGATTTCCCAATCTCTCCAAAGGTAGCGGTTATTGGTGCAAATAGAATTGGTCAAATGATCGCTGAAAATTGGTTGCTAAATGATGCTAAAGTCACGGTTATTGAGAGAGACTTACAAACTGCAAACGAGTTATCAGCAACCGATATTGGATCACATCCTAACTTAGAAGTAATTCATGGCGATCACTTAGATCGAGATATTCTAACCGAGGTAGGAATACCAGAACATCATATTGCGATTGCTGCTTTAGAGTCAGACCATGACAGTATCGCAGCGGCATTACTTGCTAGTGACATGGGTGTTAATCGAACTGGATTGTTGCTTTATGATGCAGATTTGGTCAAAGTTACTCAAAGAATGGGCATTACCTTTGCAGTTGACAGAAAAAGAGTCGCTGTGGACAATATCTTAGCCCATATACACACCAAGGCTGCCGGTGCTTATGCAGTTTTGTCAAATGTTCCAAACATTGTTGGTATAAGTATGAAAGTCGATGTAAAGCATAAATTTTCAAACATGCGAATATCTGAGGCGGGTTTTACTGATTGGATGAGAATCGCATTTATTCAGCGAAGAACTGTAGACGGTAATTGGGAAAATTTACGACCTGCACCAGATAAAGTACTGCTGCCTGAGGATAATCTGATAATTTTCACCAGACCTGACAGAGTAGCAGAACTCGAAAAGAAATTCCAGGTGTAACCATGCGTTTCGATGTATTGAGCCTAATTCTTGGCTGGACACTAATTGCGATAAGCATACCACTGGTGATTTGTGGTATGATTACAGTTTGGTTAGATGACCTAGAGATGGCACTAAGGGCATTTTTAATTCCGTTGATACTATCACCTTTGATTGGATTTTTGATGCTTAAGTTCGGCACACGAAGTGATACCGCAGAACGATTAAGGGACAGAGAAGCGTTTGCTGCAGTTGCATTAATTTATCCGATTGTCGTGTTCATTGGTTTGTTTCCTTACTGGCTTGGCGGAGTATTTGTGGGGCCATTTGCGGCTGATGCTGCGCTAATCGATATGGTAAGAGGAGCTGTTAACTCTTGGTTTGAGTCAATGTCTGGATTTACCACCACTGGTGCTACAGTTATTTCTCATGATATGAGTCCAAACTGTATCCCCGGGCAAACTGCTGATTGTATCAATGCGCAACCAAGAGGAATCCTACTGTGGCGGTCGTTAACCCAATGGCTAGGTGGCATGGGGATAATTATGCTAGGAATGATGCTTCTTTCACGAGTAATGGGAGGAGGAATGGCTCTGGCTCGAGCTGAATTAACTGGCCCTTCACTATCGCGTTTAAGACCTAAAGTTAAAGAAACTGCGTTCACATTATGGAAGATATACATTGGTTTTACCTTTATCGAAATATTTCTACTTGGCACTTTTGGTGGGATGTCATTATTTGATTCAGTCAATCATGGTTTTACAACTATGGCAACTGGAGGATTTTCAACCAGAGATGCCAGCATTGGCTATTACGATTCCTTAGCAGTTGAAACAATAATAATAACATTCATGTTTATTGGAGGCGTCAACTTCACATTAATTTGGTTTTTACTGGCTAGAGAGTACGTCAAAGCTTTCAAAGATGAAGAATTTAAAACCTACCTAGTGTACCTATTTGTAGCTGTTTCTGTCATGATGGTTGCATTAGTAACCACAAACGTGAATCTGGGAGATTCATTCCGGCAGAGTTTATTCCAGACCATATCAATTGGGACATCTACCGGTTATACAACACAAGATTACATGGCTTGGCCAGCTGTAACACAATTCATTTTGATGATCTTAATGATTGTTGGTGCATGTGCAGGTTCCACTAGTGGTGGATTGAAATTAATGAGAATCATACTAGCATTCAAGGTGGCTATGAGAGAATTAGTAAGAATAGCACAGCCAAGGAAAATTAAACAAATCCGGATGAATGGTGGAGTTGTTGAACCTCAACAAATTGACAAGATTGTTGGAATGTTGTTTGTTTGGATTGGTTTATTTGGTATTTCCAGTATTTTACTTTCAATTCTGATGTATGACGAAACATTTGAAAGCATCATTGGAATTACAGCATCTTCACTTGGAAATACAGGTCCTGCATTAGGTGATTATGGACCTAGTAGCACATGGTCACCGTTAAACTCCGGTGTACTAATTTTGACTTCAATTTTGATGTGGTTTGGCAGATTAGAATTACTCACGGTAATTATATTACTTCATCCAAAAACATGGCAAGAAGAGCATAAGGAACATAATGACAGATCTGCAATGGCATTATTTCGCAGGTTGATTCCCGGACGGAAATGAACACCTAAAATAGTGTTCTTTGCCCTTCATTGGCCTTTTCTTCTATCACTTTTTCTGTCAATTCTCTTTCAGGTTCCTCATCAGTTGCGATTATTGGGATACTTATAGTACGCTCAGATTCAATTAGATTATATCGTGCAACTAATTCTTTAGTCGACTTTCTTGATTTTGTTAAGCCACACAAAGCCGCATGCTCATCACCAGTTAATCCTAGACTCATAGAAATTGAAAAATCTTCAATATTACCAAGAGATGATGTTTCAGAATGAAGTGTTGATAGTATAGGTAGTAATTCATCTCTTACTGTTGATTTACTGGAACCAGAAATTTCAGCCAACCTGTTGACTACTGTGGTTCGAGTCGTCAACCCAGAACGACGTAAGAAATTTGGATAACCAGGGTATATTTTGCCTTGATTGGTTTGTTGATTGACCACCGAAGCAGCCAAACCGGAAATTTGAGAACTCCAATACCAAGAACGATGTGCCGTGTTTTCATACATAGCCATGAGCATTTTAGAAGAAGTACATAGAGCTTTATTACCCCTATTTATCGCAGCCTTGTTAGTGAAAATTGATGGATTATTCCAATGTATCCAGTTCAGCAGGTCAGAAGGAGATTTGTCAATGGAAACACCTAATTTAATGGCATCTATTGCTTGATTGGTTTTGTAGAGTTGGGCAAGACCTGGAAATACTTCGATGGAGACATCCCGTTCGCCAGAATTGATGAAATTACTAACTGAGTCTTCATCGATAGATTTGGTGTTTGAAGAACATATTACTTGTAAATCTCTTACCAAGGCTCTTAAATCTCCTGGGTTACTATTTACCATTAGTTCAATTGCTTCAATATTATACGTGACACCCTCTGATTTCAGTACACGCCGAGCAATATTACGCAAGGCCTCATTACTGGCTCGTTCAAAATTAATTGTCACTAATAATCTTTGAAAACGTTCCCTTGTAGAGCGCCAATTCGAAGATTTACCCCACAGCCCCATTACTTCATTACAAGCAAGAATAACGGGTTGTTTGGTATTTTTCAGTAAATTCAATAGCTCTGCTTTACCACCTGTATCACCAGACAAATTATGATTCTCACTAGATTCATCATTGAAGGTTATGGCTTTATTTATCCTATTTTCACTAACTGCTCTAAGACCACCTGAAAGATGATCAACCTCATCTATTAGAATCAAAGTCCTTTTCGGTTCTTCATTAGGATCGTAGAACAAAGAACGATGTGTAGCACCCTTTGTAGCCGCCTTCCTAATCGAAGCTGCATTACGAGCGTCTGATGCATTGAGTTCGATAACATTCCACCCCATATCTTGAGCAATTGCTCTTGCGACTGATGTTTTTCCAACACCTGGAGGACCAACTAACAATATCGCCTTATTTTTGGGAGAACCATTTTTCCAATCGTCTAACCATTTTCTAATTTTTTGCCTTTGTGACTCATTACCTTCTAAGTGACTTTCGGAAGAAGGTCTGTGCCTCTCTGTCCAATCACTTATTTTTGCCATGTAGCATGCATTAGTTGAAGGTTATTCAATATTGATGAATAACTTGCAGAGAAATATTTATTTTTTCACAATTCATCAATTGGCACTCTGGTCTGTGTCCCTGTGTTACGTTCTCTTACAGTTACTGTATTGTCTTCTAAGGATTGATGGTCGATAGTAACACATATTGGTACTCCAATTTCATCTGCTCTTGCATATCTACGGCCAATTGAGCCACTAGAATCATAACTAGAAACTATTCCGCGCTTACTGTTAAATTTGTGATTTACTGTTTTAGCAAGTTCACCCATTCCATCTTTTTCAAATAATGGAAATACACAATAATCGATAGGAACCACATTTGGACTCAATTTCATCATCGTGTAACTGTCATCTTGTTTTGTCGTTTCGGTATATGCGTGGTCAAGAACATGCCATATGATACGGTCAATTCCAAATGCTGGTTCAACTACGTGAGGAATAAACCATTCACCTGTCAAAGTTTCAGTTTTTTGTAAACGCTTAACATGAGTTGATTCAACAGAAACTATTTGTTCATCAATATTTAGAGAAATTGGGAAATCTGTTGCCGATGGTAATTGTTCTACTGCCGTTTTTACTTTTCCTGCTAGTGTTCTAAAGGCTGGGCCAGCAATGGAACCATCAATAGTCCAACCATCAATTACAATTTCTTGAGGTGTGGAAAATTCTCGACGAGCTCTTAGAGTTTTACCGGTGTATTTTTCATGTGATTCAAGGTCATAACAACCACGGTGAGCTATACCTACACACTCAATCCAGCCATACGAACCCTCAATTTCAGCGTCCCAGCAGTCTGTGGCATAATGAGCCATCTCATTAGACTCATGTTGTCTAAATCTTATCTTATCAGCATTGATTCCAACAGCGACCAAGAAATCATGGGTCATTGCCATGAAGTAGCCAACTGTAGGATGCCGGACTATTCCTTTGGAGACAGCTTCATTGATTGTCATTTTTATTCGCCCGTTATCTTCGCTTAGCAAATCAAAAATCAGTTTATCCCACTGGCCAAAATCATGTTGTATATCGGTTTCGGGATCGATGAAATATTCTAATTCAGCCATATTAAATTCTCTCAAACGTATCATTCCTTGTCGGGGAGAAATCTCATTCCTGTAGCCTTTACCAACCTGTACTGCACCAAAAGGTAGTTTCTCCCTAAAATGTCTATACAAACTAGTGAAAGATGTGAACATACCTTGCGCGGTTTCTGGTCGCAAGAATCCTGGTCGTCCTGAGTTTCCTGCCCCAATTGTTGTATTGAACATTAAATTTTGTGCGACTACTTTACTCCATTCGCTAGTAGAGCAACTTGGGCATAGTGGCTGTATTTTTTCCAATAATGTATCCAGTTCGTCAGAACTCAAAGAATCGGGATTAGGATGGTCTTGTTCTAACAATGTGTCAGCCCTGCTCACTTCTTGACAAGCAAGGCATGTAGTCATAAAATCAGAGAATTCCCCTACGTGTCCGCTTGCTTCCAATACTTCGTATGGAGTAATTGTTGGAGATGATATTTCCACTATGTTACCCAAAGATGTCCAATGTTCTAACCATAGTTGATTGACTCGATTTTTTAATCTTCCACCATTTGGGCCAAAGTCGTAAAGACCCTTCGCTCCACCGTGAATCTCGAAAGCCGGTAGAATAAATCCTCTTCTCTTAAGCATACCAGACATTCGTTCCAGTCTGCTGCTAACTTCGTTAGACATGTTCAACCCCAACCACTCGTAGAGAGTCATACCTTTGAAATTGACCGTTGATTAACCAATAATATGTACCAATACGCATGGTTAAGAATACCAAGGCGCACGCAACAGCATGGGACAAAGTTATGATTATGACGTAATCGTAATTGGAGGAGGTCCTGCAGGTAGTACCGTAGCACGATATGCTGCAAACGCAGGAATAAGTGTATTAGTTTTAGATGCCCGTAGTTCAATTGGCACCCCACTACAATGCGGTGAATTAGTTCCGACCAACGATGAAATGCGTAGATTATGCCCAGATGTTCCCGATATGGATGATTTATTCCAGACCCCAGAACACGCAATATCTCGTAGATGTGACACCATGAACATTATCACACCATCAGGAAAATCCTTGTCCTATAATTTCGAAGGACTTATTCTAAACCGAGTAGCACATGATGAAGAATTAGTGTTAATGGCAAAACAAGCAGGGGCCAAATATTTAGTAAATTCATATGTCAAAGAGATTGAAGATAATACTGTTACTTTAAGAAATGGAGATTCTATCACGGCAAAGGTAATTGTTGGAGCAGGAGGCCATAAGGATCCTGTGAGGAGAAAATTTTGGTCAGAAAAATCAATAAATATACCTGTCAAATTCCAGCTGAAAGATGGCGACTACGGCGATGCTGTGGAGTTACACTTCGGCTCAATGGCACCTGGCGGATATGCTTGGATGTTCCCCAAATCTTCTGGCGCAAATATTGGCATAGGGATTCAAAAGAGTTTTGCAAAAGGAGTTCCATTCAACAAATATGCTGCCAATTTTATTGACCAATACGATGGTGAAACTACTTTCAAAGGTGCTGGTGCCCTACCAATGTCAGGAACTATCAAGACATTTGTCAAAGGCAATTATCTCTTGGTTGGAGATTCAGCTGGAATGGTACTGCCATCTAACGGTGCTGGAATTACCATTGCCATGATCGGTGGAAGAATCGCTGGCCAGGTAATTGCTGATCATATTACTAACGATGTCGATTTGAATAATTATGAAAAGATTTGGAAAAAACAGATGGGTAAAGTCATGAAAAATTCAAAACGTTCATTCAAGATTGGTAGTATAATGTTTAGGATGCCTGACAAATTACTAGACTTATTCTTTAACAGATTGACTAAAGCCATTGTATGGCGAGCAGTGACCTGTCGTAGAATGTTTTTCATCTTTTAATCCACGGCAATGATTGGTCATACTGCCGCATGAAATTTGATAATTAAAGGCGAAGTTTTCAAGTAGTTGTTGCATTCACTGTGAATCACTGGGATAGTGTAAATAAAATGGTTGACATTGAATACCTAGATAATCCTCAGGATACTGAGAGTTTGCTAGAGATGTTGTGCCCTCCGGTTAGAAACTGGTTCAAGGACAAATTCCCTGATTTTACTAGGCCTCAGAAATTAGCTATTCCAGCGATATTGGAGAGAAAACACTTACTACTTTGCTCACCAACTGGTTCAGGTAAAACTCTAACAGCATTTTTGACTATTATCGATAAATTGGTTAGACTAGCACTTGATGGGAAATTGGAGAAAAAGGTCTATTGTGCCTATATTTCTCCCATCAAAGCCTTGGCCAATGACATCCAGAGAAATTTGATTGGACCGCTTACCGAAATTTCTGAACGATATTTACCAGACCGTGCCCAAGAAATCAAAGTTGGACTGAGAACTGGAGACACACCTCAATCTGAGAGGCAAAGGATGCTAAAACATCCACCGCATATTTTGATAACCACTCCTGAAAGTTTAGCCATAGCAATTACTTCCCCTCGATTTCAACCAATTGTTAGTGAACTGGAATACATTATTATTGACGAACTTCACTCTTTAGTACCCACTAAAAGAGGAGTACACCTTGGGCTTACATTGTCTTATTTAGATACATTACTAAAAACACCAGTGCAAAGAATTGGTATTTCAGCAACAATGGAACCTTTAGAAAAAGTTGCTGAATATCTTGTCTCTAGTGACGATAGAGAATCAAGAAGTGGAGAAAGCAAAATTAGCATAGCTAAGGTATCTGGTTCACGAGAACTAGATTTAGACATAATAATTCCAGATAATAGATTTAGTGATTTGTCAGTGATGAAAGTACTTGAGAAAAATATTGATGTAATGGCTGATTTAATATCTGCCCACACCACAACATTAGTTTTTGCCAATACTAGAAAAATGACAGAAACCTTAGTTCAAAGGTTAAGACCTCACCTCGGTGAATTAATTGCAGGACACCACGGGTCAATGGATAAGAAAATACGACTTGATGTGGAGCGGAAACTCAAACACGGTCATTTACGAGCAGTTGTCACATCCTCATCATTGGAAATGGGAATCGACATTGGTTCTGTTGATTTAGTAATACAAGTTGGTAGCCCAGGTGATATCGCTACTGCACTACAAAGAATCGGTCGTGCTGGACACCATGTTGGAGGAATTCCAAGAGCGAGATTCTTACCGACTAGCGTTGACGATTTACTCGAACTTGCAGCATTACAATCTGCAATTCAAAAGGGTGAAATGGACATATTACATTTCCCGGAAAATAGCCTTGATGTAGTTGCCCAGTTTATGATTGGACTGGTTATTATCAATCAATTAGACATAGATGAAGCATATGAAGTCATAGTTAATGCATGGTCCTACAGAAATTTCGAGTATGATGATTTTATTGAAGTTCTCGACATGCTTGAAGAAGAAAGACGAGTTTGGGTAGATTGGGAAGAGAACATCTATGGAAAACGTGGTTATTCAAGAATGATTTACTATACCAATATCGGTACAATTGCCCCAGATAATTCATACCTAGTGCTAAATGCTGAAGGTTCTGTACTTGGAAAACTAAGTGGTTCATTCGTGTCAAATCTGCGTGGTGGTGATGTAATACTACTTGGTGGTTCAACCTATCGAGTCACCAATATTCAAGGCACAAGAGTGAACGTCACGGCAGTTACAGGATACCGCCCTACAGTACCATCATGGTCAGGTGAAGCGAGATCTCGTTCAAGAGAATTATACAGCGCTTTACTAGATCTTATTGGTCACTGTATTGTGGCACTTAGAAAAGAAATCGATCCAAGAATGATACTATGCGATGCTTATGGTTTGTCAAATATTGTGGCTAATGCAATTGCTCGACATTTGGAGGAACATTCAATTGATTCTTTCCAAGTACCCGACCCTAACAGAATATTAGTGGAACAAATAATCAGTAGTGGGCATCCAACCTATATGATTACCACATGTCGAGGAAGAGGATTCAATACTGCACTTGGTTATTTCTTAGCAGGTCTTGCTGAAACTAAAGGAATTAGCGTCATCGAAATGTCATTCGATGAGAATGGCTTATTGCTTAGAACATCGCAGGAAATTGAGCCACGAGAGATGTATGACTCTTTCAAAAACCAAAATCATATTGAAGTTATTGAAAGATACATCATTAGCACTCAGATATTTTCTAAGAGATTCAAAGAAGTTGCAGGACGTTCCCTAATAATTCCAAAAAGAATTGGTGCTGAAGAAATAAGTCCTCAGCAATTCCAACAAAAAGCAGATTTGTTGCTGAACAAACATAGAACTATTGAAGACAGTTTATTGATGCGAGAAGCAAAAAATGAAATCATGTTTGGTGACATAGATCTCAATAGTTTGAATGATTTCCTAAGTTTATGTGTTCAAGGAAAAGCAAGGATTGTTCATCAAAAAATGACTATTCCCTCAAGACTGGGTATGTCGTTGTTTATGTCGGCCTTTGAAGATTTAATGTCGATGAAAACTAGAGCGTTCTTAGTCAAGGATATTGATCCCACAATATTGGCGAGATTACTCGGAACAAGATCTCTGGCGACTGAACTATCTGCTAAAGAATTAGCTAATTACTACCTAAACAAAGCCCCAATTCCGGAAAACCCTGCGGGATTATTGAAATTGATGTCTCAAGGAGGGGGTCTGGATAAATCTTTCAAGAATCCACTATACAAAGAAAAACTTCAGAATATTGATATCGAAATCCTACGAGGTTGGGTAGAACATCTATGTCAGAATGGCGATATAGTCAAGATCAGGAATACTGGTTCCCCTGAGTTAGATGAAAAATGGTTTACACCTTACATGGCAGAAATTCATGGTACTTTGGGCTGCCTCGCGTCTAACGGTGGCAAAGATGCCAAGGATCTTAGAGAATTACACGTTGATGGGCTACAATACCAGATTGCCGATGAATATGATGGTTTAAAACCAACAAAATGGAAAGATATGAAAGTAAGCGATCCACACGTTGCTATGCGAGTCAAAATAATCGAAATGTTAGGTAGTGAAGGACCTAAGATGGCAGATGAGATTGAACAACGATTGCCATTCTCAAAGACATTAGTAGATCGGATTTTACTCGAACTTGAATCAAGAAATGTAATATCAGTAGGCTTTTACAAACAAACCGATGATGCTGAATACATCTTGAAAATTGATGAACATAGGCTAACAGGCGGTGAGGAAGAAGTTGTCGAATATCGCTGGGTACAAAATATGGTCTTCGATAAATCATTCGCCCAGTATGATGATGGTTTTTCGGCATTTGATTCACATGTAATATTCCAAAAGCAGCAGGAATTAATGTACAGAGTAGGACAGTTCAGATTCAAAGATTGGAAAGACCTTCAAATGGATTCAGATGTAATCATGGGAAGATTACTTCATAATCGAATTGGTTATACCACGAGAAAGAATATTCCTATGCTTCTTGGACTAAAACCAGAACCTTGGATAGGTGCAATGGAAGAACAATTATTAGAAAAAATACCACCTGGGATAAACGTTACCCGACAGGAAATTATGCAAGATTTCCCTAAAGGTGATGAATTTAAATCACTTCATAGGGATTTGAAGAGGGCTTTGGATAATTTAGAACGCCAAATGTTAGTGGTAAAACAATTTGAAGATGTTGTTGGAAGGCGAAGAAAATTATCATTATTCCATCGTGTATTGGGCGTCTACAAGCCTATGAGTTTCGAAGATTCATTGGTTGATGTGGTGAAAAGATTAGGACCAATTAAATCACATACATTACGATTCTTTGTTACCAGATCTTACGAAGACTTGACTATTGCCTTGATGAATTTAGAGAAATCTGGCAGAATTGCTAAGGTTGTATCGTTGGTACCTGAACCTGAAGCATTCTATTGTATGCCAGACGAGGTAGATAAGCTAAGTAGGGCTAGCAGAGAAGACGGTGAATTGAGGATTTTGACGCAATCAGACCCATATGTTTCTAGATTCATTTGGGAAGTTAGAAGTATATTGGACCGGGGTTGGTATCTTCCAGTGTTCAAAGGAGTTGACCCTATAGGCAAGGTATTGATGTTCAAAGTAAATGATTACCTTGAGGTCAAAGACTTACAAATACCTAACGCATATATTGAAGAATTTTGTAAAGCTTTCTCTGTTTTACTGGATAACCATTCAGACCAATTAGTCGATGTCGCAGTATTAACAAACTTCAACAGTGAGCCTGTATCTCAACTGGAACCTGAAACTAGGATACATTTTGAAAATATTGGCTTTAAACTCACTGGGGAGCGAATGATCCGTGGTGGAATCGTTGACCCACAACCAAGAGAGATTGCAGAAAGAGCCCTTTTCCATCGCCATTTCCTTCATCAAAATACCCGATTAGAAAATGAAGTAATTGCTATGAAAAAGATCCCTGAGGTAAGAGATGATTTTGCATTGAGGGGACGCTGTGAAGTTTATCGTGCTGATATTAAAAGTATGGCTAGTGCTAATAGATTACACCAAGGGGTCAATCTAAGAGGTCATCAAGTTTGGGCTACATACGAACACTTTCAGGACCTCCAAGTTATTCGAGGGGAACCTGCAGATGAAGATTTACTTGACATAGTCGACTTTTTCTCCACAAATTCTGACCCAAATATTTTCAAAGAAAGACATGCTTTGTCTCAGTCTGAATTCCGTAAATTAGTTCAACCACTGATTAGGACTGGACATATCGTTCAGGACTTTAGAGGAGGCTTTAGAACTGTTAAACCCAACAAATCACTAGACAGGGTAGAACTTAGAAAAGAATACTTAAGGAAAATGGTTACAGACTACCCAATTATTACGCTTAAACAATTCATGAGATTAGCAGGAACCCCATTTAAGCCTGAAGAAATCAAATCAGTGTTAAACGAATTTGAACAAGATGAAACACTCATTAAAGGATTTTTGATTGAGGATTTGCATGAAGTCTGCTGGGGTAGAAAAGAATTACTAGAAGAAGCCAAAGATATCAAACCAATAAGAGATTTCGTTTTGCCCCCAAGTGACCCAATAGCACCATATTTTGCAGATGTAATGAAAGAACGGTTTGGCTTTGGGTCTGCCTACTTAGTTTTCAAAAATGCGGAGCCTGTAGCGGCTTTCAAAGCCAATACAAGAAACAAAATAATCGAAGTTAAAGATTATGAAGGTTCAGAAAAAGGTTGGAGAATAGTCAAAGAATTTGCTTGGGAGCACCAAATGCCACTTGAGACCGAACTACGAATTGGTGGCAAAAAAATGAAGAGATGAACAGCAATCATCCAACCACTAGTTTTTAATGGGGCCGTTACATGACAGAAATGATAGCATGAACCAATATTCCAAATCACTCATTTTGGTCAGTATTTTCCTGATTTCACTTTCTGCACCATTGCTATCTACTAATGCTGAGGCAGAAGATGTATCAGACATTGCAGTTCTACACACTGCCATAAACCCCTATAATAACAATACATACCACTTACTGAGCGAAGCATCTTGGAGTGAATCTGCACAAGTTGCTTTGGGTCTAGATGGGTTCCTGGTAACCGTAGATGATCAACAAGAAAATCAATGGTTAATGGAAACATTTGCTAATTATGATAACCTTTCAAGACATCTGTGGATCGGTCTGTCAGACTACAATTCTGAAGGAGACTATCGATGGCATGATGGGACCCCCTTCTTGTATCGAAACTGGGGAGCTGAACAACCATCAGCCAATGGCGAGGAAGATTATGTCCACATTGCAAGTACCAACATGGGTAACATCATGCCCGGCTATTGGAACGACTTAGATGACGACCCTCAATACTTCCCAGTATATGGTGTTGTAGAAGTTGGTCCAGGTGCAGATTATGCCCTTAGGTTTGATGGAATTGATGATAAAATTGTCATTGATGAAGATTTACCAAATTACACAGAGGTTATTGAGATTTCAGCAATGGTAAACATGATGGATACATCTGGATTAAATTTCATCACTATGCTAGGAGATTATGGCTGGGGTCTCTACATCAACAACGGGAACTTAGGATATTCCAGTGAATATTCAATCTCTCGTCACCCGACTTCTAATGTCAGCATAAATACCGATGAATGGACTCATGTGAGTGTCATAATTGAAGCAGGAACATATGGTGAATTTTTCATAAATGGCGAGCCCGCTGGGCTTATTCCTATTGAGGATACTAACATACCAAAGGGAGATTTTGGTTCCAATGATTGTTACCAATCTGGAGCAGACTGTGATGAATTATTCATCGGCAAAATGGGTGCTGGTTGTGATTGTAATTACTTTAACGGTATGATTGACAATGTGACAATAAGTAACTCAACGGAGTCGACCTCTTGGCAATTCCCTGAAGGAGAAGGAAGTATAACCAGTGACGTATATCAAAATAGGACTGGTGAAATTGATGGCGCATCATGGGTTATGCCTGACGGGACGATTGTCACCCAAGCAGTGGAACTTATCAACGACAAAGACATTACGATTGAACTTGCTGAAGCAGGTGACCAATTACTGTTTTATGGTGACGTAGAAGAAATGACACAGGAGATGTATTTCAACATGTATTCATGGGAGGAATTCGGTAAAGAACCGATAACAGTTGACGTCTACATGTCGCATGATTCGATTCCGAGTTCGTGGGAACATGACTTCTATTTTGAAGCCGAATTCAGCTATCTTTGGGAAAGTTGGAGTTGGCCCGATTCTGGTATCTGGTGGATTGTCATTATACCGTCGGAAGACATTGAAGATTTGACGCTCACATTAACTTGGGTAATCGCCGATCCCCCTCCAGCACTGGAGGAAATGACTGAACTGATTAACGGCATCCCGGTCACTGACCAAACTATTGAAGGTGGTAGAGGAACTCCTCAAGAAGAACGCATATTGTATTACTATGTTGATGTTACAGAACAATTGTCTACACTAACTATCAAGACTTACAACGGTAACGGCAATGTAGATTTAGCAATATCTTGGGGAACTGTCCCTGACCCGTTTGGATTTTTCTTTGGATTTGAAGATATATTTTTTGAAGGTGAAGAAATGGGCATGGAGGTACAAAAATCAGCTTGGGATGGTGGACCTGGCAATGATCATCTAGTAACATTGTATGATTTAGAACCAGGCATATATTACGTCGCAGCATATACATTTGGCAGAGCAAATGACTTCACTATAGCAGCGAGCATGACTTATGAACCTGAGAATATTGAACCAGAGGATGCCATTGAACTGACACCTGGAATCCCATACGGTCCGCTAAGTGGATATGATGGATTGTTGCAATATTTCAAAATAAATGTCCCTCAAGGCACAGAACGTCTTGAAGTGGACCTTAATCCCGGGTTTGGTGAAGCCTCATTATTCATGAAACTGGCCGAAGCACCTACTTATTCAGATTTCACTCACAACAGCAACAGTCCAGGAGCTGGTGATAAGATCGGGTTTAATGACCCAACACCAGGAATGTGGTACATTCTGTTAGAGACTGATATGGTATTTGGTGAGGTAAAAATAACCGCTTCATTTGAAGACAGATATGTTTGGCAGTACGATGGAACGCCAATACAATTATTCAACGGAGACGAAGTTTCAGGCATTGAAGCACCCGCTGGTGAGTCACTGAATTTCTTTGTAGATTTAGAAAAGCCCGGCGATTACTTATCCATTTCAACATATAGTGGAAGTGGAAATTTACAATTAGAAGCCATTGGTAATGTAATCGATTTTGGATTTGATGACTTCTTTAATTTCTTTGAGGAAGGTTTTGGTGAATCAGGTAGACAGAGACCTGGCGCCGACCCCGTGGCAGAACAAGTTTCTGTAACTTCAAATGGAGAAGGTACGGAACAACAAATTTTTGTTAATTTGCCGGCTAATGGCCGATTTGAAATTACACTAAAGGCATTGGAAGATATCAGTGAAGTGAGTATAATTGCGTCATGGGTTTACTCGGAATTTATCGATCCTATAGAAGAACCAAATGAACCGATGGTTACCGAGGATTGTCGAGATGTAGCAACTAAGGAAATGACGAGTAAAGATATCGATGGAGATGGTCTGCTGAGTGAAGCTGAAGCCAAAACAGTTGTGATAAATGGTCAATCATTACAATTTTCTGAACTAGACTTAAATCAAGATACCGAGGTAGAATTTGCCGAAGTTTTACAAATATCTTGTAATTGTGATAATGAAATAGAGTTGGTTTTTAATCAGTTGTCACCAGATAATAGAGAAGTAAGTATCGAAATATTATCATCTCAAGTTTATGAAAATAAATTTAACTTCTTTGAAACAGATACCGACTCTAACTTACGTATTTCCCAATCAGAAATAGAAATTTTAGCACTCTTGTGTTCAACGACATTCGATGCCTTTGATGGTGATGGTGATGGAGTTCCAGATGTTGATGACTTGTTCCCTAATGACCCAGATGAATCCAAAGATTCTGATGGTGATGGTGTTGGAGATAATGCCGATTTAGCGCCTAGTGTTGCCAATGATTTGATTTATTCTGCTGGAGCGATTATGGCTATTGGTTTGCTAGCAATGCTAGTCTTAGTATCAAGAAATTCACGCAATAAAGATAATGCAATTACTTGGGATTCTGAGCAACAATTTGACATGTCTGATCGAATGATGGAAATGGAGAATAATAACCAAGAGATATTCAAGGAGACTCCAGAGTTGCCCAAGCCAAACCTAGATTATGCTCCAATCAGTCAACCCGATAATAAGTTAATAGAAACTCAACCAAGCATTGTTGTCGAAGAAAATTTATTCGAACAATTAATTTCTGAACCATCAGCACCGCCAAACCAATTGTTAGGAATGATTGATTCAAATGGTATGGAAGTATTAGAGTATCCAATAGGGACTAGCAACAAGTGGCAAAGAAAAGATTCAACCCAGCCATGGTCTAGGAATTAGGTTTGTTCTGGTTTGGCTGCATTATGCCAAGTGGTTTGAGAAGTCTGACTATGTGCCGATGTAGTTCTGGTAAAATCTCAAACATGATCAAAGCCATAAAAAACATGGCGAATAGTGATACGAATCTTGATGCATAATTATGCCCAAATTCAAATACGTTCATTCCATAAAATGACCATGCAGTGTAGGTTTGGTGCATCCAAATTAGACCTACATTTCTAAACACATTCAAAATGTGAATTACTGGAATAGTAAACAAGATTGCACGAACCCGGCGTTTCCAACCAAGGTCCAAAACAGAAATTGCTCCAATGAATATAACCATCGATTGTAGAGCAGTGCAGGCTAGTACGAAATTTATTCCGATAAATGAACCATCTGCCATGACAAGTTCAGTCTGGAATGGAAACTCACCAATAGTTTCAGCACTAAACCATCGATTCCCATCCCATTCATCCCAAGTAACCTTTCCAGAGGTAGTTTCAACCCATGTTTCACCAAGTTCGATATCGCCCGTTCCTGATAATCGATAGAATAGCGAGACTTGAGATGCAACAAACCAAATGGCTAAAACATTCAACCAAGGAATGTGTGAAATTAACAAATAAGGCCCACCAGCATAAGCCATTGCACCTCTAGCCCAATTTAGGGCACTTCTTGACTTTTTATCAGTTGTATTAGACTCCCAGTAGGCTAATCCGATAGTTAAAGGCAAAGCAATCAAACTCATCATTGTCAGTAATAGATCGCCTTTTTCTTGGTACTTCCATGCACCAAAGAAGAAATAGATACCAACAAATACCCATCCTAATTGCGCCAGTCTTACTGAATTACCGCCTCTTAGGTGCCATGAGAGTGCAAGGGAGACCAAGCCAATTGCTCCAATCAGTGCCACTAATGTTTGAGCCTCCATGATGGGCCCACTGACTCAGTCGATTTGAAAACTTGCATTGAATGCAAAATAACATCAACATAATTACCCAGGGGTAGACATGTTGGGGGCGGTAGTGGAGGTATATCCCAACAAGTGGCCAAAAGGTGTAGAGCCAAACGGCGCTATCGCATTTGTCGATAGAGATGGTGTACTCAACATTGGTAGCCCTAATTATATCAACAATCCAGAGGAATTAATTCTTTTAGACGGGGCAGCAGAAACCATTGGCGATCTCAAAAGATTAGGTTTCAAAATATGTATAGTCACCAACCAGTCAGCTATATTCAGAGAACTATGGGATGAAGATAAGCTCCATGAAATTCATAATGAGTTATCTAGAATTATGCTATCAATTGATTGCGATGCATTTGTCGATCTAATTGTAACCTGCCCACATCGGCAATTTGACCGTTGCTCATGCCGTAAACCAATGCCAGGAATGTTGTATTTAGGTGACCAAATCTTACGTGGTAAACTCGTATTACCATTAACATTGAACAAAAACGTACCCATTCCCAAGGAAGCCACAAACATAAATTGGTGGAAAGATAAGCCCAAACCAGTTAACACTCTTGATATTATGGTTGGCGATAGGAAAAGCGACCTTGGAGCAGGTTGGGGTTTTGGGACCAGACTATTCAAAGTGAGAGCAGATATTGGAATTGTTGAAGTAAAAGACAGATTGCTAAACCCATTGGACAGTGGAGATGTTTTCCAACCTGTAAGGTGATAATATGGGCTGGCTAGGAATTGATGATACAGACCACATTAACGGTGGTTGCACAACACATACATTGTATCAATTGATTTGTGATTTACCAACAAAGTACGCCTATCAAAACCCGCGACTAGTCCGGTTATGGCCATTTGCAGCACAACGAACTCGCGGAAATGCCGCAGTAGCAATTGAAATTTTAACCGAAGGTAATGAAGATGAATTAATCTTATTTTTGAACACCTGGTGGAATGAAAAAATACTGCCACTTAAGGACCAAATATCGATTTCGCAAGACTATGAAAGAAAACAGTACCCGGCAGACCCTGGTATGGTATGGTATGACACCCAGCCGCAAGATGATTTTTATTGGTCTGCGGTAACTAGAGAAGTAACAATAAATGAGGTGCCAAAGCCAGACTTCTCTTGGGGTGGACATGGGGTGATTGGTGCTTCCGCGGCAGTAATTTGGCCTGGAGTTAATCATACATTTGAAGCAATATCTTGGCGTGCGAACAAATGCATTGTCAATTCAAAAAGGCGAGATATTGATATTGCTGCTCTAGAGCTTGTTGACAGTGACCCTGAGACATTTATGTCTAGAGATATGCGGTCAAAAAATATTTTAATCGCTCCCCGGGGTAACTGTCCTGTGTTATTTGGATTAAGAGCGAAAACACATTCTGCAGCAGAAAAAAACTGTGAAATTTTACTTTCTGCTGCCAAAACTGAACAAGCCGAAGGTTACATGATTTTCAAGACTAACCAAGCAACTGATGATCACTTAAGTGAAAATAAGACTGGTCTTGTTACTAAGATTAATATTCTGAAAAGAGGCACTGTTGTGATTGAAACCCAACATCAAGGGAAATTATTAGCATTTGGTGAATCAGGAGAAGTTAAACTTCTATCTCAGTGGTTACAAGAGGGTGATTTAATAGAATTTAACGGACTAAAAGCGATTGATGGATCTGTTCATCTAGAAAAATTACGTGTTCTCAAGGCCAAATCTAATCGCCAACGCCCATTATGCGATGATTGCCAAGTAACTATGAAATCAATGGGGAAAAATCAGTCAGTAAGGTGCCCGAAATGTCGTAGAACCTCACAAATACTGTGGTTGGAAATTGAACGAAAACCTCCTTTTGACAGCTGGGTTCAACCACCTGATGATGCTAGAAGACATTTGGCTAAGCCGTTAGATTGGAATTAAGGATTATCATTTATCATCAGGGCAAGGTACAATAATCGAACCCTCTTAGTAATGACATGGTTGATGAATCAACTACCAAGAATATTGCTTACTTTATATTCATTATTTCATTTTTTGTCATGGTTTATTTTATAATTAATCAGGCAAGACACAATCGCAAGTCATCGGTAGTGGAAAACGCTCCTAAAGTTGCAGGCTCAGATGAGATGGGCGGTGCTGCTAAAAATCCGACTGCATTTGAGGAGCCTGATGATGATGCATTAGAAGAAATGGCTGAATTATTAGGCGAAATGGATGATTAAACAACTAACTCCATTCCTTTGTCTACAATCCGTAATTTAGTCACTTTTTCATCAATAGATAGGTTTCTGTTGTGACCATCTTGACTTTTAGCCAAAGTCCAGATTTCAAAATCATTCTCTTGGAAATAATTTTCACTTCTAGCAAAAATAGCGCCAATTCTTTTACCACTAGCGTCAACTGTGCCTTTACTAATCAAAATTATCTTTATTTCTTTGCTGACATCATCTGAACAACGCTGTATTTCATCGAGTTCTTTTTTACTAATTTTCCCACTATTTTCACACCAATCATCCAAAATTATTAACGAAACTGATGGTAGATTATTAGCAGCAGAAATTACTGCATCAACTGCCTTATCCAGAGCCCCAGACATCATCATAGCATGAAATTTTGAGGATGCAACTGGTGATAGGTGTGCGAATAACTGCGGAAAACGTTTAGGGTTTGGCATTTCAAGACCTACCCAGAGTACTCTATTTCCGTCATTTATCTCATCTGCAGCCATATGTAGGCCAATTGATGTGCCACCACAACTACCCTCGATTGCTAAATGAATTCTATTACCTGAGTGACGAGCATCCCATCGCATGTACTAGGGTGTGTTGCCTAAAGTGAATGACTATTTTGGCTAAATGATGGAAATACTATTGACCTACCCCCTCGACCATCATCTATGCCTGAGGACGAGAAAGTGGCCAAAAAGGAAGTAAGTTATGTGGTTAAGAAGGGAGAAAGAATTCCTCGTAAACCTCAAGGAGAATATGCAGAGGCTGATAGTCTGCGACACGCAATATCTCGAGATGGATTCCTTGGAACTGCCATGGATGATAAGAATCAATATGGACCGTTAACTATGATGATCTTGTTGCTTATTGTAGCAACGATTACCGGATTAGCGTTAAAATTACTCAGTTGATTCAATTTTTCTTGATGCTTCAATGCTAGCGGGATTCATGGCAATTCTAATGAAAATTATTGCCAGCAGTGATGATATGATGAAAAATACTCCAACATAATTAGAGATATTATACCACATCATACAGACACCAACCAGTGATATGTAAGCTACTAATTGACAAACAGCTGATGCTCGGTTTAATCGATCTTTCATCTCCTCGCTAAGTTTGCCAGCATTTTCCATCAAAAAGGTATAGATAAGGAAATATATCCCTTGAAATGGTAAAGTGGCAGCGATTATTGCTAAAGCAATTTCTCGAATAAATTTTGGATTTGACTCTTGTTCTATTCCTTGAAACAACATTACTGCTGTATTAGTACCCAATAATGCAGCCATTATTGTCCATCTTTTATCTTGAGAGGATGTTCTACTCTCCACATTGACAGACTTATCGGACATTGAGACTAAATTCATCAACAAGGGTTTCAACATTTTGGCAAGTTATTGCAATTGGATAACTTTTACCGGTTGTTCTGGTGTTTTCGGAGATAATCTAATCAAGATTTTAATCGAAATGTTATAGGATGTTGTCCAAGAGCCCTCACCATGGCATTCTGTCCACTAGATTACCGGTACGGGTCGCAAGAGTTCAAACACATATGGTCTGAACTTGGAAGACATGAAAGACAATTAGAAGTTGAGAGGGCATTAATTTGGGCTCATATGCAACTAGGTAGAGTTTCTAAAGAAGACTATGAGGCTGTTGCGGCTATCTCAAATTCAACTTCAGTTACTAAAGAACGCGTCTCAGAAATCGAAGCAGAAACTCGTCACGACATTATGGCGTTGACTAAAGCGATGGCTGAAGCAGCAGGTGATGCTGGTTGGTGTATTCATTTAGGAGCCACCTCTAATGACATTGTAGATACTGCTGTAGGTATTCAACTGAGAGACAGTATGGTTATGTTACGAACAAGAATTTGTGGTCTAATCAGTATTTGTGCTGAAGTCGCAGAACGAGAAAGAGACACCGTAATGCTAGGTAGAACCCATGGTCAAGCGGCTGTCCCCATTACTTTTGGACTAAAAGCTGCAGTATGGCTAGATGAATTAAGAAGACAATTGATTAGACTTGATGAAAGAAGCCCAAGAATTGCTGTTGGTAAATTCCTAGGAGCAGTTGGAACCGGTGCAGCACAAGGTGTGCACGCTAGAAAGTTACAGGAATTGATTTTGACCCATTTAGGACTTGGCGTACCGCTTGCTACCACTCAAGTCGTTGGTCGAGACAGATACGTAGAATATGTCTCATGGTTAGCCAATGTGGCCACTACATGTGAAAAGATATTACAAGAAGTACGTAACTTACAGCGCTCTGAAATTGCAGAGGCTGGTGAAGGATTTGATGTTGAGAAACAGGTTGGTTCATCAACCATGGCTCACAAGAAAAATCCTATAAAGTCAGAAAATGCAAGTGGACTTGCGAGAATAGTTCGTTCGATGATTATACCAACTTACGAAAATGCCCTTCTATGGCACGAAAGGGATTTGGCTAATTCATCTAGTGAAAGATTTACCCTATCCCATGCTTCAGCTTTATGTGATGACGTTATGGCCAAAACTACTGATGTTTTGAAGAATATGTGGGTTGATGCTGACCGTTGTATGGAGAACATCAAATCACAGCGTGGACTTGTTATGGCAGAAAAGGTAATGATTGAACTAGTTGAACACGGAATTCCAAGAGATGAAGCTCATGAAATACTTAGATCAGCGTCATTTGAAGCCGTCGATAAAAAAATCGAACTAATTGATATTTGCAGTAGAACACCCGAAATTGTCGCGGCGTTCTCCATAGAGGAACTGGAAGCTATGTTTGATCCGATGAATCATATCGGTGTATCAGGGGAAATTGTCGATGAATGTGTGCAATTAGCCAGAGAAGCCATCAAGTGAATTTGAAATTTTATTAATCTGAAAATGGCCTCTGCGACCTAGCCATCGCTTTTCACCCTCGAGTTGTATAGACCCGGTAAAGTGAGGACCATGTACCACTAGAGTCTCATATTCACCACCTTCGCCATCAACATTGAACCGAAACTTATCAGATAAATCGATTAGTTTAGCTAAAGATTGTTTTGTTAAGGTTTCACCTAACCATGATTCATCTAGTCCATCACATGCAACACTTGTAATTACAACCCCAAAACCATGTTCAACCAATCCGGTAATATGACTCAATGATGACTGATGCCAAAGGGGTGTGTAACTGATTATCTCCAATCGTTCACACATCCGTTCAATTCTACTTTTTTGATAATCTGAACGTAGAGCCCCACATACTAGAGCATCAATTGACAAATTGCTGAGGGACTGCTCCAATTCATCGACTTCTAAATCTTCTATTCCTTGTGTTTTAATCGGAAGCCATGTTGTGGCAGATAATTTTGCTTGATGCCCGACTATTTCTGTTCCCGGGATTTGAAACATCATTGAATCATCCCCTTCAACAATCATTGTCACTAGGTGAGTAACCTCCCATCCTCGGCACATCGACCACCACCATGCAGCGGAAGAATCCTTACCACCTGATGAAAGAATTGCTACTCGCATATTACATTCCAGAATCTAACTACTCATGAAATTGATTATCTATTCGTAGGAGTTATATGGGTCGCAGAAAATCGACTAATACCTCGACTAGACGCAGGGCTATGTAACCCTCATGCTCATAAAGTGTCGACTCGAGGAATAGATAGGTGAGAAGATGCAACCAAGTGGAAGAGGATATGATCATGGAATCACAACATTCAGCCCAGACGGAAGATTATTCCAAGTTGAATACGCAAGAGAATCAGTAAAACGTGGTACAACTACGGCAGGACTCAAGTTCAAAGATGGTGTGGTTCTAGTTTGTGACAAGAGAATAATTAGCAGATTAATCATACCAGAATCTATCGAAAAAATGTTCAAAATTGACAACCACGTTGGCGTTGCCACATCTGGTCTAATGGCTGATGCAAGACAACTTGTCGCTCGCTCAAGAGTTGAGGCTCAAATCAATAGAATTACCTACGGCGCCACTGTTCCTGTTGACGTCCTAGTAAAGAAAATCTGTGATTTTAAGCAATCGTTTACCCAATATGGGGGTTCAAGACCATTTGGTACAGCACTACTAATCGGTGGAGTTGATGATAACGGAATTCACTTGTTCGAAACAGACCCGAGTGGTGCATACCAATCATATCACGCCGGCGCAATCGGTAGCGGAAGAAATACAGTTATCGAATACTTCGAAAAGAACTGGAAACCGACTTTAACTCTAAATGCTGCTATGAAGTTAGGCCTAGAAGCATTGAGAAATGCCAATGATGCAGAACTTAATCGTGATGCGGTAGAAGTAGCAGTGATTGATTCATCTGGCTACAGATTCCTTGATAGAGATGATGTCAACAAGCAAATTGACCGCCTAAAACCACTTGAAGAGTGACCGTCAACATGAAGGGGCACCTTCCACATGGACAACATGAGGGAGACGTGTGGTCAGCTTAGATAACTCAGTGCTAGCAAGGATGGAAAAAGGTGGCAAACGCTATGAGCTACTAGTTGACCCTGAAATGGTTGACGATTTCAAAAATGATCCGGACTCAATAAATATCGATGACTTTTTGGCCATGGATGAGGTATTCCACGACGCACGAGGTGGAGAGAGGCCGACTGAGGAAGCAATCGAGAATACCTTCGGCACCCAAGATATTTTGGAAATTGCTAAGACAATCCTAAGTAAAGGCAGTATCCAATTAACCACTAATCAGCGCAAAGCAATTGTAGAGAAAATGCGCCAGAAAATCATCCATCACATACACAGCCAGGCCGTTGATCCAAAAACAAAAAGTCCCCATCCTGTTACTAGAATTGAATTAGCGTTAGAAGAATCTCGCTATTCTGTAGACCCGTTCAAAAAGTTGGAACTGCAGATTAAAGATGCCGTTGATAAATTAAAGGTGCTAATCCCCTTATCTTTTGAAACAATGAGGCTGGCTTTCAAAGTGCCCGGTTCTGGATATGGTGGTGCAATGAGAGTTCTGCGCAGTTATCACGTCAAAGATGGTTGGCTAGAAGATGGAACATGGGCTTGTGTAATCGAAATACCTGCTGGAATGAAAGGTGAAATTATCGGCCAAATAATGAAAGTCTCTTCGCAGACTGAAGTCAAAGAAATGTGATTGCAATTACCGTTCGTTAAGGGTTGAGTTTATCATGGGTTGGCCAGTCGCCGGTTCGGAGAGAAAGAAATGTCCCAAGGTCTTAGCGGCGCCGAGCAGCGCCTAGTGACCCCGGGAATGACCATTGGGTCATTGACCGGGATGCGTGTCGGAAGTGGCGCAATCGTCCACAACGACGAAATCATAGCAACTAAACTCGGTTGGGTCCGAGAAAATAATGGAACCATATCCGTTGACCCAATCAATAGCCCATACATACCACGTTCAGGGGATTTGGTAGTCGGCAATGTTGCAGAAGTTAGAAATAATCTATGGTTTATGGACATTAACGGTTCATTCCAAGGCTTACTACCCATGTCACTAGCACCGTGGAAAGTAGAATATGGACAAGCAAGACAACACATGAATGTTGGAGACAGCTCTCTTGCTAGAGTTCAGGAAGTTGATGAATGCCATAATGTAGTGTTAACTATGAAAGGCGTTGGACTTAGAAGATTATCACAAGGTGCTGTAATTGATGTACCAGTAAACCACTTGGATCGAATCCGTGGTGAAGGAAATGCAAACTTAGACCGTATGAAAGAAACCAGTGATTGTAGAATAATTGTTGGTGAAAACGGCAGAGTTTGGGTTGATGGGCATGATAATGGCATCGACTGGGTAAGAGAAGCACTAGATATTGCAAAACAACATGGACATAAATCTTCATTTGATTCTGCAATGAAAAAACACGAGAAAAAATTCAATAAAAAAGGTGATGCTTAATGGGCGGATACGGAGATGTACAATTATTACGAGAAGATGGACTAAGATTAGACGGTAGAAAGGTCGACGAGATGCGACCTGTTTCAATCCAAGCGGGGATTTTACCAGCAGCAGATGGTTCTGCAATGGTAACTCATGGACTAAACGTTGCAGTTGCAGCCGTCTACGGACCAATGGAAGCCCACCCAAGGAAGATTCAGCGACAAGATAGAGCTGTTATTGATGTTCGATACAACATGGCACCATTCTCAACTAGCGACAGAATTAGGCCTGGATTCAATCGAAGGTCTAGGGAAATTTCCAAGGTTACTGCTGAGTCATTAGAATCTGTTGTTTTAGTAGAGCGTTATCCACGTGCCAAAATCCGTGTAGAAATTGAGATTTTGGCGGCTGAAGCTGGAACTAGATGCGCTGGAATTACCGCCGCATCTGTGGCACTAGCTGATGCTGGAATCCCAATGCGTGACATGATTGTTGGAGTAGCCTCTGGTAAGATCGAAGGGACTGTCGTACTAGATTTGGACAAAGCGGAAGACAATTATGGACAAGCAGACCTTCCTGTAGGTATTCTACCAAACACAGGAGAAATTGCGTTCTTACAAATGGATGGAGATTTATCACCTGAGGAATATGATTTAGCAATGGAATACAATTTCAAAGCCGCTGGAGAAATTCACGAGATTATGGTTGCTGCCCTAAAAGCACGTTATGAGGAGAGTGAGAACTAATGGCTCAACTTGTACCAAACTTACTGCGTCAAGAAGTCGCAAGGTTAGCAGAACAAGATGCAAGAATTGATGGTCGAGAAAGATTTGAAGGCCGAGACTTCACTTTAGAAACAGACTGCCTATACAATGCTGAAGGCTCAGCAAAAGTAACGATGGGTAAGACTGTTGTTTATGCAGGTGTCAAATTTGAAATCAGAACACCATGGCCTGACCGACCAGCAGAAGGTTCCCTGATGTGCGGGGCTGAACTTAGACCAGTGGCTCACAGAAAATACGAACCGGGACCTCCATCACCTCAATCGATAGAACTTGGTAGAGTAGTTGATAGAGGCATTAGAGAATCCGGATGTATTGACATGAACAGTCTGTGCATTATTCCAGGCGAGAAAGTTTGGGGAGTAATGATTGACATTCACGTTCTTTCTGACGGTGGTAATATTTTCGATGCTTGTGGACTTGCCGCAATAGCAGCACTTAGAACTGCAGTAGTTCCAGCAGAACGATTTGATGTCGGTGATGATTACACACTTCCTGTTAACGGCACCCCAATTATGGCTTCATTCACTAGAGTTGGTGGACGCTATATTTACGACCCTTGTGAAGAGGAAGAATTGGGCGGAGATGAGCGAATTCACATCACAATTGGCGATGAAGGACATCTTCACTCCCTACAAAAGGGGTTAAGAGGGGTATTCACGCCCGCAGAATTCGCAGAGATATTCAAGGTGGCGCAAAACAAGTGTGCGGAACTAAGAAAAGTTGTAGCGGAAAAGGAGGCGAACTGATTGGCTAAGAGAACCCAAAAAGCAGGAGCAACCGCCAAATTTGGCGCAAGATATGGTGTATCGGTAAGAAGAAATGCAGGTTCTGCCATGGCAAAGAAGAGCAAGAAATATACCTGCCCGGTTTGTCAATACAAGAAAGTCACCAGAAAGGCTGTGGGTATTTGGCATTGTAACAAATGCGACTATACATTCGCCGGCGGCGCTTGGGAACCATTTACCAGAGCATCTGATGCTAACAGTAGAATTCTAAGAAGATCTGTTGAAGGTGCAACTACTGCTGATATGGCATTCATCGCTCAGCAAGCTGCAATGGACTACGAAAGAAGTCTTGTAGAATCCGAAGAAGAATGATCAATCCGGAGGACCTACATGTCCGCCACATGGAAATTGACTCTAGAAGTCCAATCAACTTCCAGTGAAAACACCTCGTCACTTAAGGCTGCTATGATTACAGATTGCGAGATAATTAACGATGAAAAATCTTTCTCTATCGAAATTATTGAACACAAAGCAAAAGATTTACGCGCTATGTGGAATACCAGAATACGTGGATTGATTGCCGTTGATTCCTTAATGATAGTATTAGATGGATTAGACCATAGCGAGGATTCATCAACCAGTAACGTTTGAGCCTAAATGGTGAGCATATGAGTGATATGGAACAGTTCCAGATAGTGGTCTCTGAAATTCAATCAGTTCGACAACAAATGGCAAGTCTAAATGCTCAAATTATGGAGCTAAAAGCCACCTCAGAAGCAGTTACTAACCAACCAGCAGAACTTTCACTACACCAACAACTTGGTGGCGTCTTGATTGAAGTTGCAGACAGACAATCACTAATCGAAGTCCTCAATAAAGATGTAAGCACCTTGACTGAGCATTTAGAAAGATTACAAACTCGTGAAGTTGATTTAGTTAATTCATATGAAGAACTAAAAAAGGTTCTAGAGGGATCTAATTGAGTGAATCCGAACTCGATGTAACCAGCCAGCTGGTTGAATTACACAAATGGATAGATAGTGCTTGCAAACGTGGGGCAGTACCGGTCTTAACTGGAATGAATGGGGACATGGACACGGTAGGTTCTGCGATATCTCTAGCAGCATCAAACCCTAATATGATGGCTTGCGGACTCCACCTAGGGAGAGTTTCAAAAAAGGTTTGTCAAGAACTGGCTGCCCCGTTTAGGAAACTGTCTAATGGATTGACAGATTTGCCAAAAAATCTAGGTGGCATCATAATAGTTGATGCTGCAGCTCCAAACCAAGTCGGCATTGAGTTGCCAGATCACATTCCAAAATGCATATTAGACCACCATATCACTGATGATTGGGAATTATCTGATACTGACTTATTGGTTAAGTTACCTGTATCTGCAACAACTGAAATCGTCGCCAACTATTTATCAAAACATTCTCCAGATAGCCTCACAGAACCTGTTCGAAAGCTATTATTGGCTGGACTTATTACCGATAGTGGACGATTCAAGCATTCTAGTAAAGAATCTTTCACTACTGCTTCACTAATTCTTAATGGCTCAAATATTGACTATGCAAAATTTGTCGAGTGGCTGGAAACTTCCAAAATTAATTCGAGTGAGCGAGGTAGTTTGTTAAGAGGTATGCAAAGAGCAAATTCAACAAATTCTGGTGATTGGAGCATTATTCATTCCTATTGCGGAACCTTAGAAGGAAGACTAGCTTCTCTGTTACTTGGCCTAGGCCCAGACATTAGTTTGGTTAGTAGGAATAAGGATGGTGAAACAAGACTTACCGCAAGAGCCTCTAAAATCGCCACCTCAGATGGCTTAAGTTTAGGGAAAATCATGCAAGATATTGCCAAGCAACTAGGTGGCGAAGGTGGTGGTCATGACGGTGCTGCTGGCTGGACTGGAACTACTGACCGTATAACTGCAGAAAGTTCCTTCATTGCCCACATTGCTAAATTAAAGAGGAATGGTGAATAATTATGACACAAATTGATGTACCTAACACTCCAGGTAAATTTATTTCTAGATGGCGAGAACAAGGACCTGTAGATTTTTCAACATTGGATGAATGGAAAACCGAAATGGAACTAGAATCATGGTTGATGATCGCTGAAGCAGCATTATTCTTGGACGCTGCAGAATTATTTGAGATGCTAAATGAACAATTAAGTCCGGCTGAACAAGCTACTATTGGCCTGGTTAGAAGAAGAATGCTCGGGGATAATATGCTTGAACAGGTAATAAATGATGCAATATCTATTGCTAAAAACCCTGAAACGCGTGATTTGAAATTAGAGGGTCGACTTAGAATGGAAAGAGGTTTGACTCGGTTTGAAAATGGTGACTTTGAAGGGGCTAAAGATGATCTAGAATGGGCAGAATTACGCCTTAAATCCGTTGCCAAGGCTAGCAGAGACCATGATTTATCGTTGCTAAATAAGGCCGCACTATTGTTATCGACAGGCGCTCCATTGATGGCATTACATGTTTATGCTGAAATCTCGAGAAATGGTGACCACGCCCAAGAAACAATCGCAATATCTAGATTAGGTGCATCAAGAATAAGATCCTCTCTTGGCCATATGTTTGATGCTGCTAGACATGCATGGAACGCCCATGAACACGCAATTCGAGCGTTTCAAACCAACATGGCAATTGAAGCAGGCACATTATTTATCGAACTATCACTAGAAAATATGGATGAATCTGCAGAACGTATGCAATTACAAGTTGATAATGCCAAACCAAGAACTGTTGAAGGAGATGAGCCAACATTATCGGTTAATCCAATAGATATTGAAGGTGTATTTGATTGGTGTTTTAACAACCTTCCAAAATCAAATTCTGGAGAGCACAGACCTGATTTACGTGCCATGATTAGTATTGCTAAAAATTTGGCAAAGTTGGAACAATTTTCAGAACTATTTGCTGAACCAGATGCAGTGGAAGACGCTACATTAACCGCCATGATTCAAGTTTGTAATGATGATAGTATCCACACCAAAATTTGGGGAGACCGCTTATCTGTGCTAACCCTCATAGATTAGAATACCAGTTATCTAAATCGATGAATTCTTGTTCGGTCCAAGTGATGACTGGAGGAACTGAGCCCCACCACCTAATTTGTTCTACTTTTGGATCGTTTACCTGCCAAGAGTTTTGATGTGGCTTTTCTATGGTGACCACACTTGCTACCCAACCTTTCTGATAATATTCTTTATTCCATTCGATAATGGAAACATGGAGACCTGTTTCTTCTAATACCTCCCTAAGAAGAGCTTGCTCAGGAGATTCTCCCGCCTCTAAGTGGCCACCAGGTATTTCCCAACCCCTAGTAGGGTGTTTGACAAAAACTACGTGACCCCCGTTTGTTAAGGATGGTTTATTCTCCACAGATGATGTAATCCAAGCTAAAACAAAATCAGGAGGCATACTAATCCAAACCCTGTTTTGCTTGCTCTAAGTATTCAAGAGCCCACTCTTCACCAGAGGCTACAAGTCTTCTGGCAACAAAAAAAGCCTCGGAAAAACTACTCTGCTGAATTAATCGAATTAATTTTTGTTCATCTTTATTGATGACTTCCTTTGTCGTCTCATCAGCAACATAATCTAAAGCAGGTTCAGAAACTCTACCGGCTAAGAGCACCATTTGGTCTAAAAATTCCTGTCGCTTCGAGACTGTAGGTTTAGTCCACTGTTGCTTATCACCACCATCCATTCGAGAATGCAAGCGTTGCATGAAGTCATCTCTAGGAGTTTGGTGGGGTCGCAGGTTCTGTACATGGTCATAACAAATCCAAGCCTCTTCTGCTTCATTCCTTCGCTCATATAGCCTACCAAGTTCCATCCACAGTTCATGATTTTGTGGCCTGTGAGCCAGAAGATTTCTTGCTAAAGCAATGAATAAATCCATTTGCCCGGAGTCTCGTATTCGCTCAATTCTACGACCAAATATGATATTAGCCCGCTGATCCCTAAAATCCAATCTACCACACCTCACAACAAATGATTCAAGAGTATCTGTTTTCACCTCTTTGGAGTTAATCCGTTCCCACCAGATGTCAGGGTCGAGTGGATCTCTAGCGAAGGCTGCCTCTAATAATTCAAGCCCTAACTTTAAGAAATCTATTCCTGTTAATTGGTCCACCTGCTCAGGATCTCTTCCCAGAATTAAAAACACATCTTCTAGCACAGAACTTAGTCCAACAGCATCCCCTAGAATCACCTTAATATCTGCCAAGCATCGCCAATTATCCTCTTCTGTGAAGTCATATAATATTGCTTGACGAGCACTTTGTTCAGCCCATGATATATTGTCATCAAATCTTGATTCATCTAATGATGCTAGTTTGGCAAATTTTCTAGCCTGTGATCTGTATCTGTTTCCGAGGTTACGCCTTGGATGTTGCAACAGATTATTACTGCCACCTTCCAATTAAACACCTCATTGTACAGACATAAATCCTGATTTATCGGCATCAAAAGCAATTGTAGCATCAAATCCAACTTTAGAGGTTGTACCATCCTCATATCTTGAGGGGTCCAAAGAACTACCTTTTTGATTGGATAAGATGACTGTATCACGGTCAGGTTGCCATCTGGTAACCATTGCCCATTCAACCCGAACTGGGTCTGCAATATCGATATCTTCGTCCACAACTGTTACCATCTTCATGCTACGATGTCCAGCAAGTGCTGCTTCAATGGCTTTCAGCGCATCGTCAGGATTATTTTTACGTATTTTCACTACCGCAGCAAGCCACCCACAGCCGCCTTCAGTCATGTGAACATCCAGACATTCACAAACTTTAGAAACCGCATCTTTGATTGTTGGAGATCTTGGTAGACCCATCAAAGTTTTGTGTTCAGCCTCACCTGGAATAAGTGCGTGGAAGATAGGATTATTTCTATGAACCAGACCTTCAAACTCAATCACTGGTTCTTGCCTAACATCATCAACAGTACCAGTAATATCGACATATGGACCTTCGTCATCGTTTTCAAGAGTAATATTGCCCCAAAACACATATTCTGATTCTGCTGGAACTTCAACGCCGTTGGGCATGGTAGTAAGTTTGAGCGGCTTATTGTACAATTTTTCATGCAATGCTGCAGCGATGGTCAATTCATCGATATTTTCATCAAACGACATAGCAGCTGCAAGTAGTACTACTGGGTCAGGCGCATTTACCACTGCAACCTTCACGGCCTCACCATTTGCTCTTGCAGTTGTCATCATAGTTCTTAGATGCCTGGGTACTAATCGAACAACTGTGTGATTCTCATCGCGTAGGAATTGTCGATGAAATGACATATTTCTAATTCCGTCATATTCAGCGATTATTACACTAGCAGATGAATATCGACCACGGTCTTGTGGCCAGTGATGCGGTATTGGAATCTCGAGCAGATTTACTTGACTTTGTTGATTTTCAAAGCATTCAGACTGGGACGGTTCAACTAGTATCGGTGTGGATGGATTTTCCATAGCCCAAGCCAATGTGTCGATATATGCTTCCGGTGTGATCCCGATTGCTGCACATAATCTTTCCCGAGTTAACAAATTAACTGCAGCTCTATGACCGGGGGTTTCAGAAATGTTTTCAAACAATAACATAGGGTTATTACGACTTCTAGAATATTCCCACATGCCGTGAATTAGGCTGATTGGTTCTGATATTTGTTCTGCCGCAGCAAGATGGTCTCTGAAGGCCATAATATACCCAAAGGAACCAATGGCTTAACCTTTCATACTGAATGTGGTAAAACCGTAGTAAATAACGCTTGAATTATGATAATCAGTCTATCGAAAACTTGCATTGCAAGGGTCGTTGTTAAATAGGGGCTTCAAGTCGGCGAATTGCTTCAATGAGATGATTGTGATGGGTAGAGGATTATTCGCTGGTGCAAAGATGGCTAAAGACCGACAAAAATTCCGTTGGTCTGACCGTAGATACAAGAAGCGTATGCTCAAGTCCAGAGCAAAACATGACCCCCTTGCAGGCTCTACTCAAGCCAAGGGAATAGTCATAGAAAAAGTGGGTATTGAAGCCAAACAACCTAACTCTGGTATTAGAAAAGCTGTAAAGATTTCATTAATTAAAAACGGTAACAAACTTACCGCCTTCGCTCCCGGAGACGGAGCAATTAACTTCATTGATGAACACGATGAGGTCATGGTAGAAGGTATCGGTGGGCGCATGGGTCGTTCTTACGGAGACATCCCCGGAGTCAGATACAAAGTGATTCAGGTTAACGGCGTATCTCTAAACGAAATGGTACGTGGCAGAAAAGAGAAGCCAATTAGATGAGGTGATTAATTGTCAGAAGCAGAAATTGTTGAAGAAACCGCTCCAGTAGAGGAAGAAATTAGACCAATTGCAGGAATTGGTACCCTTGTCTTTGGCAAGTGGGATGCTTCTGAAGTAACTTGCAAAGACCCAGGTCTTGCACCATACATTAACCTAACAACAGTAGGTGTTCCACACACCGGCGGCAGACACGCAAATGCCTGGTTTGGAAAAGCTAAGTTATCAGTTGTTGAAAGATATATCAACAAACTGATGCGTACTGGTCCATACACCGGCAAGAAACAAGGTGCCATGAAAGCATTCGAGGCCGCTCTTGACAATATTGCAGAAAGATCTGGAAATAATCCACTACAAACATTTGTTGATGCGATCTGTAACGGGGCTCCAATGGAAGAAATTACCAGAATCAAATTTGGCGCTGTATCACAACCAAAAGCTGTGGACTCATCCCCATCAAGAAGACTTGACGTTGCGCTAAGAAACCTAGCCAAGGGTGCACAACAAGGAACTCACAAATCCAAGAGAACATTAACCAGTTGTATTATGAACGAGTTGAACAAAGCCTCTGCAGGTGACGTTACTTCGTATGCTGTCTCTAAGAAAGAAGAATTAGAGAGAATCGCATCATCTGCTAGATGATTCAAAGCATTCAGCAATTATCTGCGCTGTTTTACTGTTTGTCTCTGTTTTATTATCGTGACAGATTTAGTCGATTATTACGTTACTTTCGGGCTCTTTTTACCACCTCAAGTGTTGAATTAATCTTAAACTATATCCGAGTTGCTTAAGAACCCCTTTTTAGTGGGTCGGTACATCGAGAAGTGGTGAACACATGGGCCGAAAAGAAGACAATATCAAGAAAGCAACAGAAGTTATGCATATACGACCTCAAATTCGTAATCTATGTATTGCTGCACACATTGACCACGGAAAGACAACTTTGTCTGACAACCTTATTGCAGGTGCAGGAATGATGTCAGCAGAATTAGCAGGTTCTGCGCGTGTTTTGGATTTTGACGAGCAGGAATCAGCGCGTGGAATTACCATCAACGCAGCTTCTGCGTCAATGGTTCACGAAGTTGAAGGCACTGATTATCTGATTAATCTAATCGATACACCAGGCCACGTTGACTTTGGTGGAGATGTTACAAGAGCAATGCGTGCTGTTGATGGATGTTTCATCCTAGCATGTGCTGTGGAAGGACCAATGCCACAGACTGAAACTGTAGTTAGGCAAGCGCTCAAAGAGAAAGTAAAGCCGGTACTTTTCATCAATAAAGTTGACCGACTTATCAACGAACTTCAAGTAACTCCTGAAGACATGATGGCTCGGTTTACTGAGACTATCAAGAAAGTTAACCAACTAATCAAACAATTCGCTCCTGAAGAATTCAAGAAAAGCTGGCAGGTTTCAGTTGGTGACGGAACAGTCGCTTTTGGATCTGCTTACCACAACTGGGGTATTACTGTCCCATACATGGCTAAATCAAACATATCCTTCAAGGAAATTTTTGAATACTGTAACAACGAAGACCAAAAGACGCTTGCTGAAAAAGCACCAGTTCACGAAGTTCTCCTAGACATGGCGGTAAGTAAGTTACCAGGACCTGTCGAAGCACAACCATACCGTGTACCAAATATTTGGACTGGCGATTTAGAATCTGAAATTGGTAAATCGATGATGAACTGCGATCCTGACGCTGAATTAGCAATGATGATTACCAAAATCTGGATGGACCCGCATGCAGGTGAGGTTGCTGTAGGAAGAATTTATTCTGGAACAATAGCACAAGGGGAGTCTGTTTATGCAATTGGCGCAGCTAAGCCAGAGCGTGTTCAACAAGTTAGTATGATGGTTGGTGGCGATAGAATCACCGTTCCAAAGGTCGTAGCAGGAAACATTGCAGCGCTGACTGGAATCAGAACTGCTGCTGCTGGAGTCACACTATCGCACGACAAAGATTTCACACCATTCGAAGCGATTCGTCACTACTCAGACCCTGTAGTCACTGTTGCAGTAGAGCCAAAGAGTATGAAGGACCTGCCAAAGTTCATTGATGCCCTTAGATCACTCGCTAAGTCAGATGCTTCATTACAAGTAACAACAAACCAAGAGACTGGAGAAGCATTACTTGCTGGAATGGGTGAATTACACTTAGAGATTACAGTTTATCGTATCGAAGAAGAACAGAATATCAAAGTCAGTGTAAGCCCACCTATTGTGGTTTATCGAGAAGGTATACAAGGTAATAATCATAAGCGCCCATTCGAAGGTAAATCACCAAACAGACACAACAGATTTTACTTTGAAATTGAACCACTACCAGTCAATGTTGTTGAGGCAATGAAGGCTGGGGATTTAGGAGACGGACCTGTTCGAAACAAAGATTCCAAAGAAGTGGGTAACAAATTCGGCGAACATGGTATGGACAGAGATTTGATGCGTAAAATATACGCCATTAAGGGTACAAATGTACTGGTTAATGACACAAAAGGTATTCAAAACCTGCACGAAACACGTGAATTGATTATTGAAGCATTCAATGAAGTCTGTGTCAAAGGACCTATTGCTGATGAACCTGTTCAAGGTATGATGGTAAGATTAGTTGATGCAAAGTTGCACGAAGACGCAATTCACCGTGGACCTGCTCAGACTATTCCTGCCGTAAGAAACGGAATCAAAGGTGCAATGGTTAGAGCACGAACAATTATTCTAGAACCAATGCAAAAAGCGTTTGTCTCTGTACCAAATGACTGGCTTGGACAAGTCACTAGAGAAGTTACTAACAGAAGAGGTATTATTGAAGATATGCCATCTGATGGAGAAGTCACAACTGTTGTTGGAATTATTCCAATTGCTGAAACATTCGGTTTCTCCAACGACATTCGAGCTGCATCACAAGGACGAGCGGTTTGGAATACTGAGAACCTCGGATTTGAACCATTACCACCTCAATTATTTGAGAAAGTTGTTGGCGAAATAAGAACCAGGAAAGGACTTAAACCCGAACCAAATCCAGAATCATACTATTCTGATTGAGCAACATGTCTGCCAAAGTTACTGGCTTGCATATCTCAAGTGGTGGAGTCCCAAAAGTTCCAGTCAATACCCTTAGTGTGACTCTTGATGGTTGCCAGGGCGATGACCAAGATGACAAGAAACATCATGGTGGTAAAAATAAAGCAATTTGTTTGTTTCAACAAGAAATATTGGAATCCTTATCTTACAACGGAAATCCCATTTCACCAGGTAGTACAGGAGAAAATATCCTCATCGAAGGAATTGAGATAGGTTCCATAGAAGTTGGTACATGTTTAAAGATTGGAGAAATAGAGATTGTGGTTACTCAAGATGCACCACCATGTAAGACCATCAGAAATTCATTCACCAATGGTGAGTTTAACAAAATTTCTCATCGCAAAAACCCCAACTTCACTAGATGGTATGCCTCAGTAAAATCTACCGGCAATGTCAATATTGGCGATACTGTTGAGTTGATCAACTAATCCGTTTTAACTGATAATCAGTTAGTTCTCTTAGTGCTAAGATAGCGGGAGAATCAGGCAAGCGGTCTAAGCATGCATGGGCTCTAGAGTGATACATCTCAGCTTTCTCCCTGGCATAATCCACTGAACCGATTTTATTTAGGGCAAGTAAGCCGAAATCAATTTCTTCTTGGGTTGCATCTTCACCTTTACCTAATACAGACTTTAGATTGTCTAATTCATTAGAATCACTTTGAGCAAGAGCGTGAATGACCATTAAGGTCCTTTTACCTTGAGCTAAATCTGAACCTGCAGGCTTACCTAAAGTATCAGAATCTGAAAGAACGTCGATTAAATCATCCATCAATTGGAAACATAGCCCTACCGCTAGACCCCAATCAGCCATGCATTGAATGGTTTCATCATCTGCTCCAGCCATTCGAGAACCTACTTCAGCACAAGTCAAAAACATAACAGCAGTTTTACCTTCTATCATTTCAAAATAATCTTCTTCAGATACTGCGATTCTATCTTCAAACTCAATATCTAATTGTTGGCCTTCACTTACTCTTCTTACCATCCAAGCCAAACGATTTACCATCGCTCCGACATCCTTGTGATCTAGACCCTTTGCTCCAACTAATCTTTCAAAGGCGATGGCTAACATTGCATCGCCAGCATTTATTGCCGTTGGTAGTCCATATTCAATGTGAACCGCATTGAGTCCACGACGAGTGTCATCATCATCCATAATATCGTCATGAACCAATGTGAAATTATGCACGATTTCGATTGCTGCACCAATATCTAGTAAACCTGAATGGGAATCTCCAACTGCTTTCCCGACTAACCAAGGAAGGGTTGCTCTCAAGCGCTTTCCACCACCTTCAATCAAATGCATCATTGCATCAGAAAGCCTAGAGTGCTTTGAGGCACACAGGCTATCAGAAATTCTCTTTTCCACCAATGGTTTTACTTCCATAATTGATGTCGATAAACCTGCACCAGTAGCATAGGTTAGCATGTGTGACACATCACCCATATCATGAATCAAGTCATCTTTTAGTTTAGCAATTTCAGCCAAGTCACCTTGACTTGACCACCACTCATCAGTCATTATTCTTGATGCAATACATCTGAACCATGGAGCGATTTCACCATCTGACAAATCCTCACTTACCAGCATAGATTCAAGTTCCTCTTCAGAAACCCATTTTATATCTGAAACTTCATTCTCATTGATATTTAATTCAACATCTGCCTTAATTATTAGTATATGGTCTATTTCTCTTTCAATCCATTCATGATTCATCCTCGCAGAATACATCATTTTGGTAATAAAGTGAAAATCATCTGTTGAGATTGAATTTGGATCGATACCTAGTTCTTGGTGTAATTTTCTTATTGCTGCTCGCTTTACACCCATTGCATCAGTCAAGTCTCTTTCGCTTTCAGAATAAAGCGGATGTGAGCAACAAGAATTTGCCCAAACGCTAGGAAATGTAACTTTGTGACTCGCTCTTTTTTGCAGCAACAACTTATTTTCTTGATTAAAGAGAAGAACACTGAATGCACGATGCAATTGTCCTGCATCATAATGTGCTGCCACTTTTGACGCTATACCAGTTTCATTATCCAGCTCATCCACTGCGATAACTGCTTCAGACATCAATGTAATTTGTTCTTCATCTGCAGAATTTTGCTGCAAAACCTGTTGCAATTCAGTATCGATTTCTACCGACGGAACATCATCTATTTGGTATCCTGTCAAGTCATCACCATACATTGCACGAGAACTCGATAAATGAATAGTTCCCCTATCATATTAGATTATTCAGCAAAAATTTGAGTGCCCCGGGTTGAAATACCCTTACAGGCATCAAGCAAACGTTTTGGTTCTTCTCCATTGATAATGAAAACGTCAACACCACTTGCTGCTACTTCAGATCCCCTCATTGCTTTTAGACCAATTCCCCCTGTAACATCAATCTCGCTATTGTGAACTCCGCCATACTCTACACTGGGTGACCAATGTTCAATCAAATCACTTTCATCAGCCAATTCAGGAGGCCGCTTTAGAATCCCGTCGACACCCTTTACTGCAAATATTAATCGCTTTACATTTGGAATGTCTTTACATATTCTGACTACCAAATCATCACCAGAAAGAATACCGAAAACCCCTTCATCACAATCGACAATATCTCCGAAAGTAATCTCAACCGAATTATTATCATTGAATAATCTTGCAATGTTTCCATCAAAATGGCTACCTGTGTTCCTAGCCCATTCATGAGGTGGCAATTTTGTAGTAGCAATATCCCTTTTTGAAAATGCATCTAAAACTATTTGGTTTAATGTAAGCATTTCTTTACGTACTAGACTGACAGCATTTTGTTGTGATTCACAGTCATCTTGCGAGACGAAATCATAGTCTGGTAAGTAGCCATGATTAAGTTTCCAGTGCTTAGATCTTAGATGACCAAATGAACCGGCCCCATGCACTACAATTACCCGTAAATTATTTTCTAGGCAATCTGCTACAACATTTACTAGTGAATCAATGACCTCATGATTTGGAGTACACATGGTTGATTTATCGGTAATCAGACCACCCCCGAATTTAATGACTATACAATCATCCATAGCAATCCGATGAGGGGTACACTCAATAGTATTGCCACTAAAAATCAATTACTATTGAATATCATTGAGTAATTTAACGGAATTATCAGTTACAAGGTTTGATGAACATGGTCCTTGTGTGATAAGACATGGCAGAAGGACCTCTACTTGATGAATTCATGAGACATTTGCAAGCTTGTCTTGATGAAACCATGGAGATTGATGATAAAACCGAGCGATACGACAGAATTCTGCAATTAGAAATAGCCATACAAGAGGCGATTATTTTCAAGAACCGGTATGCTGAATTGGTTAGTCATGGAATCGACCCATTATTATTAGTCAGTCAAAAAGAAGGTTTAGAGACGCCACCACCTGCTACAAAATCTCAAGCCCTAACTCTTGGGCTGTCAAATTGCTCTAAGTGTGGTAGTGCATTAGATTCTGACCTGGGATTCTGCCCTGCTTGTGGGGCAATCGAAAAGTAATCGAATTACTCTTCTTCTTCAGCTTCCCATCTAGCAACCATTTCAGAAATTACTGGGTCGTCTGCTTCAACTTGGTAAAGGTAATCAGCAGGCATATCTGTAGTCAGATAAACTGATTTTCCTGCACGATAAATTATGTTGCCATCAGCAATTGCTCTAGTTGTATCAACTTCCATAATTGCAGGCCTAGCAATTCTAACATGTCCAGCTTCCATTGCCTTATTGATTGTCTTGGAAAGGTGGACGTGTTGTCTGTCACCCGCAGTGATTCCCAATTCTAGAATTGCTTTGACTTGTTCTGCCTCACATGGCCAGTAGAGTGCTTCTGGGATATCATCGGTAGGTAGATCTAATTCTAATTCTATAGAATGGCCATATGTAGCCCTAATCATTTCGCCTTCCACTTGATATCGGCCTTTCTCATCAGAATTTGCTATTGCCGAAAAATGCCATCCTCTAAGCCAGTGATAGTGTCTTCTTTGCTTTGAAATAGATTCAGAAAGTTCTCTTGTGTTTACCCATCCATTGATATCCATATCTACTCCGAATTTTTCTGGAGCATGACGAAGCACCAGTGCAAGGATTCTTCCAAGGGAGTTTGCTTCCCTATCACTCATGATGAATTTTCCTTCTTCATTACATATCGGGCAGTTAGAACCATTGAAGTGTCCATTGTTAATCGAGCAGGACCGTTCTCTACATTGTCGTAGCATGATTATAGCCGGTTGGGGGTTGTTCTTAGTATCTACGGAATTTTTGGCTGTTTGAATATTAATTGAGATTAACTAAAATCAACCGCTTTAATCAAATGCTGTGACCCTTTGGGGTTAACATGGTTGATGTTGCCATTGTCGGTGCAGGACAAACAAAATATGGTAATCATCAATCTGGCATGAAAGGAATGTGGGCAGAGGCTGCTTACAATGCATTCCAAAGCGTCGATAAGGATTTTCAACCGAAGCAAATTGATGAAGCATATATCGGGAGTGTAGCCTTTGGCGGTGGACAGTTAGGCAATACCGCAGCGTTGTTAACAGAACATTCAGGCATGAAAGGAATACCAGTCAGGCGTGTAGAGAATGCTTGTGCATCCTCTGGTTTCGCCCTTAGAGATGCTTGGATGGCAATAAAAAGTGGTCAAGCAGATGTTGTGATTGCGGGTGGTATTGAAAAAATGAACGATTTAACACCTGAAAGAAAACGATTCTGGTTAGGAGTATCTGGAGACACCGAATGGGAAAGATTGGCAGGTCTAACTTTTCCTGGGACCTATGCCTTAATGGCCCGGAGGTATTTCCATGAATTTGAATCAACTCATGACGATTTAGTAAATATCAGTGTCAAAAACCATTGGCATGGCTTGGATAATGAAATGGCTCACATTAGAAAAGATGTTAGTTTTGATAAAGCCAAGAACGGCTTTATGGTTGCTGACCCCCTAACACTCTACGATTGTTGCCCTACCTCAGATGGTGCATCATGTGTGATCTTAGCGGCTGACCATGTAGTGAAACAATTTACTGATGACCCAGTTTGGATTAACGGCTCAGCTGCTGCTTCAGATTATCTTGCACTACACGACAGACCATCAATAACACAACTAATAGCTACCCAAAATGCCGCAAAAAAAGCCTACCAAATGGCTGGTATTGAAGCACATAATATCGATTTAGCCGAAGTGCATGATTGCTTTACTATAGCTGAATTATTAGCGACCGAAGACCTTGGTTTTGCTAAACGTGGTAATGGCGGGAAATTCGCTAGAGACGGTGCTGGAAGAAGAAATGAAGGAGATGTATGCGTTAATCCTAGCGGCGGATTGAAGTCAAAAGGCCATCCTCTTGGGGCTACTGGAACAGGACAAACTGTTGAAATTTTCAAGCAATTAAGAGGCGAAGTCGAGCAATCACGACAAGTAAGAGATGCGGAAAACGCACTGTCGCATAATGTTGGAGGATCAGGTGCCACTTGTGCAGTTCACGTATATGGGAGAAATCGAAATGAGTGAGTTAGTAAATTTCCACGGTTATTTGATTTCATCTGAGTCAAATTCTTGCACCATATATTCTCCCTACATAGTTGATGCTAATCGCGTTTTTGGACATGATAGTGATTATACAACTATGGCTATTTCTCTAATCAAACACTTATTACGCCATGAAGTACAATTTACTATCGCCAGTGTTGATGAAAAAATCAATTTTGAAGTATTACAGATTGCGACCGATATCCAATTAGCCAAAAATGGCAGAATTCTAGGGTGTGGAGATGATGCTTCAGTATATCTGTCAAGCACGAATCACTCAACAATTGAGCAATTAGAGATTCCTTTCACATTAATAGATGTAAATTTGTATCAATCAATGCAAATTGCCTGGAAAACAGAATTGGATATTCGCAATATATCCCAAGGAGCGTATGTATCCAAGCAACAATATGACGAAAGCTTGTCCTCAAGATTGTCTCTAACTGCACAAAATGATGACAAGATAATATGGCCGCCAAGGCAAATGAATAGTGATGGAGTCACTTTGCCAAAAGAAAGTACTAACCTATCCCCAAAGGCAAATGTGTTGACCTGGACCAAGTTGAGTGCTGCTGGCGCACCTTCAGAGTTTGCCATTCGCGCACCTATCCTAGGAGGATTAAGCACCGTGATGGTTGAATTTGATGAAGGACCAAAGGGAGTGTTCTTGATGGTTGATGATGAAGACAGGGAGCCAAAAATTGGTGATAGTGTAGAATTCGTAGTAAGAATGCTGTACGGTCAAGAAGGAATTGTACGATACGGCACTAAAGCAAGATTCCATTCCGGTCAATAATAAGCAAAGCATTCATAGAAAAAACCCACCTTAGCAAGCATATGGCGGGCTTTGGTGGACTCAGGAAAGGTCGGCGCGAGGCGGTTGATAATTTATCTTTCAATGAAGGTGGAGAATGCCCACGTTGCGGTGGAGAGGCTGAAAATTCCTCTATGGCAGGTTACCTTAGATGTGGTACTTGCTCTCACGAATGGGCTGACCCAGATTACGTCGAGGAAAAGTCAGAAGGTGACATCCCAACATATCACAGGGATGCAGAATTAATAGACCAATTCAAAAAAGATGTCGAGTCCGGTGGTTTGGCTAATGTTCTTGGCGTGGAGAGTAATTTGTCTGAACAACAAGAAGCCAGTTTAGCACGCTTGGAAGATAAATGGATGAGTGGTATGCAAGGCAGGTTCAATACCGCAACTGAAGAAAGAAAACCACTTATGATCATGTTTGATGATGAAGACAACATTGTATCTACCGAAGTTGCAGCACTAACCATTGTAGCAAATGGCTTTGATGGTGGTGAAGAGATACGCTTAGAGTACCCTACCAAGGGTACTGAATTTTATTCATACAACGTTAATGATGGCATGGGTTGGAAGAAGGGCGTCAGCGCTGAAGAGACTGCTAGATCAATTGCCAATGTGATAAACAATAAATCAAATCTTGTCTTTGCCAATTCTAAAGGAACAAGAGTTTCCTTTGAGTTAAGAAATGAGAGCTTAAGGCCAGAATCTCTAGTTTTGTTTGTTGATGACCCAGGTGGCACAGATATTGTTGCTGAAAAGAATGGTGTAATCTTAGATGCTAGAAATGCCAGTGATTTCGAAGATTATCGAAATGTTGTAGAGATGGTCCTAGAAGATGGTATTATTTCACCAAGTGAAGACCAATTACTGTGGTCACTTAGACAAGAATTGGGTATTGATGATGCATATCATATTCAAATGGTAATTGAGATGTGCGGTGAAAACACCCTGAAAGAATGTACTTCTTGTTCAGGGATGGCCGAATTATATGTTGAATATGGAACATGGTACTGTCATTCATGCGAAGAGTGGTGTTGACTTCGAAAATCACTTACAGCCGACGGCTCTATAGATTTATTATTGCGCTTTTAGGGACCTGAAATCGCATATTTTCATAGGGATTATTCATAAGGTATGTCGCAATGGGATGGGTGAGTGAGTCATATGGCTGGAGATGTATTGTATATTGGAATTGATTTAGGAACCTTTCGCTCTGTGATGGTTTCTTCAGATAGTCACGAAGAAGAAGAATTAACTGTTATTGGTACACCAAAAGACCCGATTGCACGAAATTTCTTGAAAAGAGATGTTCTGTTTGGTGAAGAAGCCCTCAAGAATAGACTTGCGCTAAATCTGTTTAGACCTCTAGAACACGGGGTAATTAAAGACACTAATGAAGACAGAGATTTCATTGCTCACTTCATCACCCACCTAATCTCGCTTTCCGACCCAGAAACCTACGACCGTGTAGTTGCTGTTATCGGAGCTCCTGCTGAAGCAAGTTACGTTGATAAAACAGCCATCTTCGATGCCGCAGCTGGAACAGTCAACGCAGCTATGATCATATCAGAACCTTTTGCTGTAGCATATGCACTTGACATGCTAGAACATACTCTAGTAATTGACATTGGAGCAGGTACAACTGACTTGTGCAGAGTGTACGGAACTATCCCTACCCCTGATGACCAAATGCATACAGAGTATGCAGGTGACTATGTCGACAGAAAAATTATCGAAGAAGTTCAATCAAAGTATAGCGGTGCTCAAATCACCAAGGATATGGCAAGAAGATGGAAGGAACAACATTCCTTTGTCAGCACCTCAACTCCTGATGGACCAATTATGGTTGACTTTTCTATTGAAGGTAAAGCAATGACTCTTGACATCACAGATTGTGTTCAAAAAGCCTGTGAATCAATAGTTGACCCTATTGTAGAGAACGTTAAGATACTGATTGCAAGCTCTAACCCAGAATATCAAGACGCTTTTAGAAGAAACATGATTCTAGCAGGCGGTGGCTCAGGAATAAGCGGACTTGGCGCAATGATTGAGAGAAAACTATCAGATCTTGGAGATGTTAGTGTACACGTTGTAGACGATCCTGTTCGCCTTGGTGCAATGGGTGGTCTTAGACTTGCTATGGAAGTACCAGAAGAAATGTGGAAGAACCTAACTCTAGCATCACGCTGATTAGTATCACTCTTCTTCAACTGCACCATACTTGGCTGCTAATTCTGGATCGATTAAAGAAGCTTGACAGTGTGGGCATTTATCACTAGAACTCAGCATTGATGGTCTTATGGCTAACACAGCCATACATTTAGGACATGCAGCTAACATCTCTCCATGCTCGAGTTGGAAATCCATGGAATTTGATTCACTATTAAAATATCCAATTTTATACATTGGATTAAAGTGATATAAAAATCTCCTAAAAGAACCGAAAGTAGCCCATCCAGTCAAGAATAAGAACAGAAGACCACCCATGTTACCAGTCATAACGATAAATAATGAATCTATTGCGTTTATCCCAAAGAACAGTCCAGCGATTAAAATCAATGTTGCTGCTGGCCAATATGCCCATTTTGTGCGATTCCTGTAAGAACTCCATATAACAAAATTGGCCACTGCAACAAAACCTAGGATAGCAGTTGATGCTGAAGAGGAAATCATTGATGAGATCACCCAAAATAAATACATCACTATTAGACCGTCAATAAAAACAATGAATGATGTACCTCGGTGGATTCTATCGAAGACGCTATTACTAGAGGTCAGGGAGTTCGGACTCATCCCTGCCACCACTAATTGGTCACCTCTACCTGAGCCCATGTGGCTTTGCTATCCTTCACTAATCTTGAACCATTGGTTTACAATATCATAAACATATTCAACGAAGGTGTCAAATTTGGACAGCCGTTGCATCAACCATGGCGATGCGTGATACGGATGTTGAAATTCGTGGCGATAGCCTAGCAAAGAAACGTATTTTGTTAGGCGTGAGCGGAGGGATTGCTGCAGTTGATACAGTCAGGTTGGCTAGGGAACTTAGACGACATGGAGCTGTTGTAAGTGTTATGATGACGCATTCTGCTCAGAAAATAATCAGTCCGTTAGCAATAGAATGGGCTACACAATCACCAGTAATAACTGACTGGGAAAGTGATTTGACTGCCCTAGAAGAAGTTGATGGGATTCTTATTGCACCGACTACAAGAGACTTGATGGCTAGTTATCTACATGGATTACAACACGGACCTATTCTAATGGCCCTTAGTGCGGCAAGAACGAGAGATTGTCCCGTAATGATGATTCCAAGCATGCATGCTGACTTAGCCAATGATCCGGTCACTCGGGAATTAGTGGATGAAGTTAGGCACAAAGGAATTGAGGTACATTGGGGCGAGGAAGTCGAAGGAAAAAGAAAAAACCCGCCTCATCAAGAAATTGTTGCAAGATTTGCAAATTATGTCAACTCTAGGAACGGTCATGGGAAATCTGTAGTAGTTACCCTTGGTGCTACACGCTCACCAATTGATGATATTCGATTTATTCAAAACACTAGTAGTGGCTCTACTGGTTTTGCTATTGCAGACGATTTATTTCGCCATGGCCATGATGTGACTTGTGTAAAAGGGATTACGAGTGTTGCAACTCCAATTTGGTTACCATTGATTATACCAGCCGATTCACCAAGTGAAATGCTAAAAGAATTATTTGCCCTTACCAATGATAACATTGAGGCTTGGGTTCATTCCGCTGCAGTATTGGATTACGTTGTTGAAAATAGCGCAGAAGGGAAATTAGCCAGCCAGCAAGGTCCATTAGAGGTTAAACTAATTGAAAGCCCGAAGCATATTTTAGAATTAACTAAAAAGTGTCAAGGTTCTGTGAGAATTGGATTCAAATTGGAAACAGGAATAAAACAAAAGGAACTGGTTAGACGAGCTTTAGCTCAAATCGAGTACTCTAATATGACTGCTGTAGTGGCTAATCGCTTAGAAGACATCAATGATTCAAGTAAACCAAGAGCGTACTTAGTGGACAGAACTGGTTCAGATTTTATGTTACCAACAATCGGTGATTTGTGCACAGCGGTTCGAACCTTGATTGAGCGAGGAAACTAGGTGTTTTCATGCGCAGATTTGTCATAATTGGGCATAGAGCAATGTCCCAAGGAAAACTGCCAATAAGCGATTTGGCAAGTGGTGCAGGAAGGGTAGACGTCTTGGTTAGGGCGATTATGTCGTCATTACTAACCAGTCATGGAATCCGCCAAGACACTGAAGTAATTATCCACTTACAAGGTGGACCAGGGCCATATCGTAGAATAAAATTTGTTGGCAATGAAATACGAGGAATGCATGCTGAAGAGCGCTCAGTTGCAGGTTTGATTGCTAAAATTATCAAACAACCAACCCCACCAATTGGCATTTGGCGTCGAGAATCTGACGGATTGTATGAATCTGGTGGGGATATTGAGGATACAATAAGAGAGCATTCAACATCCAAAATAGTGGTACTAGATGCAGAGCAAGAATCGTTGTGGTCTTTAGATGCTAAACTAACTAATGACCAAATTAGCAATACCAATTTAGACTTGACTTTTATTTTGAGTGATGACAAACCATTAGCTATAGAAATCGACAACCATATCATTTCCCGTTCAATTGGTAAACAATGGTTACAGGGTCATACTGCAATAGGAATATGCCATTTCTTATTAGACCAAAGCGTACCCCTTAATCTAGATTAAACCAAGCTGGGTAACCTTTCTGGTCTTCCTCTAAAGCATGTTTCAAGATTTGCCCATCAACTGCCAAAGGATGAGTTTGAGGCCAAGTTGGCAAGCATGAAATACTAGCTTTTTCAACCTCTACTGCATCACAATCACTCTTATCAATTGGAGTGTGATCTATACTTGCAGCACCAATAGTGAAAGTTGCAGTAGAATGCGAATCATCATTTTGGATACTAATGGCATCACGATACCATCGCATACCGAGCCTGGTACTAGTGAATTGACCCGACCAATCTGTTGGAACATTCAGATTAAGCATTAAGTCACCTTGGAAAAATGCACTCCTTAGAGATTCATTAGCATTCGAAAACTCGAGACTATCTGGTGATGGCCAATTGCTAAGGTATTCTTGGTCAAAATCAAGATTAGGTCTACGCAAATTTTGGGGAACCATTGGTAAAAACTCTAGAACTCTTTCAACAAATTCTACAGTTGAGTCAATAGCAATGTCCATATTTGTGTCATCAAAAGATGCTAGTGATGAAGCAATTGCTGGCATACCATATAGCCCAGCCTCCCTTGCAGCCCCCATTGTACCGCTATGATAGGAATCTTGTGACATGTTTGGTCCAAGGTTTACCCCTGATACAACTAATCTTGGGACGATGTCTGGCAAGATATGTTGCAGGCCTCCATCTAAGGATACTATCATAGTATCACATGGTGAGCCTTCTAATTCTAACAACTTCACATTTTCAGGAGAAGAAAGATTCCAAGACTGGAATAAATCATCTCGATATCGCCATTCGATTGGCTTCATTAAATTAATTCGCATACCAGTTGCTGAATGGTTATCTTTGGGTGCAAAAACCACCACTTTGTGACCACGGGAATTTAATTTTTGAACTAATTTTTTCATTCCAATGGCTTCAATTCCGTCATCATTAGTAAGCAGTAACCAGCCTAGAGTGGAGTCTTCTGTCATATCTATCCTTATTCCGGTCTCGCCCCACCCAGTGTTTCATTGTTCGTATCTTGTTGTGGAGTACCAATTACGACTAATACGATACCAGCGATAAGGACTGGGCCACCAATCCATGTCCAAAATCCAGGCAAACCTGAATTAAATAATGCGTAACCAATAATCGAACCTATTATTGGCTCCATAGTAACGCTAGTTGAAACTACTAATGGTGGAATATACCTAAGACAGGTATTAAGCCCAGTGTGGCCAAGTAGGCCAGCAATTAGCGCCAATGCTAAGAACCACCAGAAATAATTACCTTCTAGCCAGCCAAATATTCCAAAACTACTGAATTCATCTTCTAGTAGCATTGAGCCTGGAATCAATAAGACTGCACCAATTAGAGTCACTGGGAAAGCATAAATGAAGATGGGCATCCATTTCCTGAGGACTCTGCCACTAACGATGTAGCCGACAACAAATATTGCACCTAAAAATGCTAGGAAATCACCCCAAATAGTGACAGTTCTGCCGCCTTGTTCATCTCCAAGATCAATTAATGCTAATGCTGCACCAATAAAACCAATACATGCACCAATGATTTCTAAGCGATTTGGACTTCTATGCTTTTTGAATAATCTAGCTAACAAAAGCATTCCAAATACTATAATTAACGGGTGAGCAGTAACAAAAAGTAGTGAATGGGTGAGTGAGGTTTCATCTAAACTTGCCACCCATGCACCGAAGTGTAAAGCCAAGAATAAACCGCCTCCAAACAGCCACATCAAACTATTACGTTCTAGCATTCTATCTTTAATCTCTGAACCGTGGACTCGCCATTGCATCAAAGCCAATGGGAATAGAACAATTGAAGTTAATTGAAGACGCCATGAAGCACGCAATAATGGTGGCACATCGTCGACTTGCTGGAATAGAGCGCCTGCGCTGGAGACACCGAAAACTGCAGCAATAAGTAACAACCACACCCAATTAGGTGTGGAATTATTTCTCTGCATCGGCTTCACACTCAAGCTGTCTTGGCATCAGATGACTCTGAATTTCCACCAATAACTCCAGCTCTCTTGAATAGCCAATAAATTAGGTAACCAATAGACAAATTGAGTCCAATAAAGCCTAACATTCTAACGATATACCATTGCATTGAGAAACCAAATTCATCAATTCCAAAGAACGTTCCTGTTAGATTATCGTCATTAGGAGTCCATAGAGAATCGATAAAGGACAGAATACTTGATTCTGTACCAAAGAATGCTTCGCCAGTCAATAGTCCTGCAGCCACCATGAATGTGCCGAGTAAAATCAGTGCACGCTGTTTTTCGGCTTCATTCGAACCTGATTCTTGCTTGATTTTATCAATTCTTGGCGACAATTTCTTTTCTTCCCAACTATCTCTTGCATAGCCACCAATCAACATTGGTAAAGTGTAGGGTACAGTCAAGTACATTCCAAGTCCAAATGAAGTACCCATTCCTGTAGCCCATTCTACAAACATACCCAGTAAGAACCCAAGTAGTAACAAGGTCATATCACCTTCTTTCTCAGCAAATATTACTGAAAATGTTGCAAACGCGTTTGCCTGAGGCGCTAATAAATCGATGTTTCCATCAGCTAATTGAATCGAAAGGAAGATTGCAACTCCTGCACCAATTATTGCACCAGGAACAACTCCCATAATGTTACCCTTGGAAATGTGGTAGGGACGATTACCGATATACAAACTATTTTTGTAATCACCAATTACTGTCCCGGACATTGATATGGCTGAACCAAATACTGTGGTACCTACTAACCCTAATAACACCGCATCTTGGGTATTTAGTTGCAATAGTTCTTGGGCATTTAGGAATACCCCTAAGAGCATCAACAGTACTATGAAAGATGTTCCTGAAACAGGCTCAATTCCAGTTTCACCCATTACCCTAACAGCAATTGCTCCAAGTAAGAAAGTAGTCATGATTAGTACTGTAGAGAAGATCAATGAGGCTAAAATTGAAAATCCACCTAAAGTAAAAATCAATATCATTGAGAAAAATGTGAGTACCATAAATATAGGTATGTGCTTCAATGGCCATTCATACCATCCCTTACCTTCCATATACTCTTGACTACCTTCACCCTTCAATGCACCGCCAATGTCGCTAATGATATTGAGGAAAGTCTTGTACATCTTTGCTAAACCAAACATTCCACCACCAACAATGGAACCAATAGCAATAGTTCTAACAGATTTAGCAAATGCAATCATTTGTAATGCTTCACCTGTATTACCTGCATATTCTTGGATTGGTATATTAGATTGTGACGCAGCATCGTAAATTGGGAAATTGAAGTAAACCACCAAAGGTACCAAAAAGAACCATCCGACTAATGTCCCAAGGTTGACTAGGAAAGCAACTCTAGTCTTCATAAACCAACCAATTGCAAACATTGAGGGAGTCAGATAGACCCCTATGTAGGTGTAAGCAAAGGGATTCCATGCAGTATCTGGTGTCCATTGAGTATAACTTAGCGAAACGCCATCATCTGTCCCTGATGGCTGGTGAATTGTTCCTTTGGAATAAATAGTGGCTAGACCTATGTCCCCAAAACTAAGAGTTTGAGCAATCCAATCTAGCAATGCTAACTTCTTGTCCCCGGCCCAAATAAGTGGATATTCGACTAGGAATAAACCAACCATTGTCATACTAGTCCAAATTCCAATTGTTTTCAGTGAATCACGTGCATGTTCGACAGCCCCTGTGTTGACATCAGAGGCGATATCTAGCATCTTTAGTGTAGCTTCAAAACCAGGAAGAGGCAATGGATCTTCAACCAACCAAACCCTGCGAAAAATTATGAAGTACATGACACCGAGGAAACCAGCAAACATACTAGCGACAATCCCGATAAATGCTAAGTTAAACGCATCTCCACTACCAAGGGTAATCAATGGACCACTGGCTAATTCATACCGTGGATCGGATGCTAGAAGAAAAATTGCCGGGAAGGTGAAGATAAATCCAGTTGAAGCATGGGTTGCTCCAGTAGTTGCAGATGTAGCGATGTTTACTTCAGAAGGTGACCATTTTAATGCCATACCCAAAAGATAGGCAATATACCAAGCAGCAGAAATGGCCAGACCAAGTTTGAGGCCGATATATGCAGTTACTCCGGAAAAAACCGCTCCAATTGCTATCCCATACAGGACTTTAGGAGTGCTCCAGTGAGATACCTCAAACGATTCTTGAAGATTCTTTTCCTCAAGATATTGCTCCAAAACACCTGTGTTAAGGTTGTTATACATCTCATCATCAAGCCAAGTTAACTTACCCTCTTCGATGGCTTTGAGGCCTTCAGGAGTCACTGGTTGACGATATGCAGATTTCTGAACACCCATTAGTTATCCACCCGTAAGTGCTTCCGCACATAACAAACCATGCGCGCCCACTTGAATACAATTGCGCTTTAATATGCCAAATCTGAACGGGAAATTATTAATCTCTATCTGAGGATTTTTTAATACATTTGACCGGCAAACCAGCCCACACTTCTCCAGCGGGGATTGTTTTGTATTTACCAACAAGCCCACTTGTTCCAATCACTGCACCTTTACCGATTGTCACACCAGGTTGAATAGTAACTCTAGATCCTAATAGTGAGCCTTCTTCTAGGGTGATTCTTGCTAATATCATCTGCCCTTTTTCAACTAAATGACCATTAAGAACACATCCACCACCAACAACCACGTTATCTTCGATAGTAACCGTTGAAGGGTCATTTAGATTAATGGTATTAATTTGAACTCCCTTACCAATTTTAGCACCTGCTAAACGGTAATATGCATTACTTATGAAAGATGGAATCGTATGGACTAAAACTGGGTGAGTACATCGATGAAGATGTGCACAAATAGCCCATCTAATTGTGGTCCAAGAATTTAGGTTAGCGACGATTTTATCTTCGGAAAATCGAACGTAAATCAATCTTTGAGACAAACCAGACATAGTTAACAAACTCAGTATGTAAGTCATGAAGCCTAATCCTCCTGCCAATCCATAAATAATGTAATTCAAATTATCATTATCTGTCAAAGTTGCATCAGTCACAATATCAAATAATGCAAGTGTTGGGGCTAATGGTAGGCCCCACAGAATCATTGTGTACACCAGTAATAAAATTGTACCAACTGTTTGGACTAGCCCGAAGTTCTTCATGGCTATGCCCTCGACTCAAGGTTTATGGTCATGCTTCTTGATTTTCAAGCGCAAGTCGGTTTCTGGCATCTTCTTCTTCAGCGACTCTTATTCCCTCTTCCAAATCTACCTTGCTGGTAAGATATGTTCCGGCTAAAATCACCACCGTGATGGACAGAATTGCTACTCTGCTATCGAATGCCGTACTTGTAATACCATACAGGAATGTCCCTATCATAGCAGCAGATTTCCCGAGGAAACCAAAGAATCCAAAGAATTCAGAGGTTCTGGTTTCTGGGACTAATTGAGAGAACATCGAACGAGCTTGTGCTCCGGCTGAACCCATTGCAACTCCAACAAACATACCAAGAATAATCCATTGCAATGCCACAGTAATGCCAAGCGGTTGCCAGACATTGTCGCGCATGAATTTAGCCCATCCATCAACTGGCCCACCTTGATCCACAATGGTTGGATGAGTGTCGCCAATTTCGTCTTCACCTGCTAAAGGTCCATCAATAAATATAATGGCAAATCTATGGTCACTAATATTGTCGAAATTAGCAAAAATTGAATTTGCATCTGTTACTCCGATATTATGTAATTCATCTTCTGCTTCATCTGATTGTCCTGCAAGCAGTGATGCACCAAGAATACCGACCACTACAATAGCAATCATTGCTACAACACCTATCTTGCCAAGGTCTTTACTTTGAACGAACATTACTCCTCCACCAATTATTGCAACAAAAGCCAGTATCATTAAGCATACGAGTAAACCAGTTCCAATAGTTGATGAACCTGAACTTTCCTTGCCATAATCTGTCGAATTTTCTGGGAAATATTCCTGGAAATTGTCTCTGAATTCAGAATCTCCTGCTGATGTTTCTCCAACCCAACTCTCATAACCACGGTCATACAAAGTGGTTAGTTCATACTCTTGTGTATCGTTATCCCATTCAAAAGTAAAATCATACCGTTCTGCATCTTCTTCGCCTTCTAGTTCAAGTGGGGCAAAACCTGCTGCTACAATCGCAACAAAACAGTAGATGAATAGAGCCGTCATAAGTGCGAATTTGGTACCTTTTATATCTGCTAACTTGCCAAATACGATAGTCATAGGTATTGCCACAATGTTGACTGTAAGAAGGAGCATCACGTTCATGCTTTGGTTTAATCTTAGCACTGATTCACCAAATGCAGTAGCCATACTAGCGATAGTATTGACACCATCATAAAAGAGCAGATAGGCAAGTAGGAAATATGCTAAAACTTTGAACCTTTTTATCTCTTTGAAGGTTTTAAATACCTGACTATATGCTACCTTAGTAGCGTCTTTCAAGCCCTTCCATTCCATCGAAGATGGGATATCTGGTTCCGGAGTCCACTTGAATATCTGTAAGCCGAATCCCCACCACCAAATTGCTGAGGTTGAGAATATTATAGCCATCTGGAAATTAGTATCCCAACTAGTCCCCATCAAGATTATCAGATGGAAAATTAGGATCATAGAACCTCCAATGAAGCCATATGCATAACCCCAAGTAGAAACATGGTCTTGGCATTGTCTTGGAGCCAGATACGGCATAAAAGAATAATAAATTACGTTACCACCAGTAAAACCGATGGTTCCAATGGTATACATTAGCGCTAAAACCAAATATCCTTGAGAACCAAAATATGGGGCTGCACCCATCATTGCAGTAAAGATAATTCCAACTATTGTATACCATTTCAGTAACTTTTTCTTAATCGGCATCTTATCAGCAATTACTCCAAGTGCCGGAGCAGTTACCACGACAAAGAGCATGGAAAAGGTCAAAACCCAAGCATAAAATGTGTCTCCAGATTGAGTACCAGTTGCAGTATTGTATAATGCTGCCATCAAGGCTGGAGCAATCACCGTCATTACTGTTAGAGCATATGCTTGGTTTGCCCAATCATAAAAATACCAACTCTTAAGTGCCTTCTTTTTGTCATCACTCATTGAGTTGAGAATCTCTTTCGCACTACCATTCTCGATTGCTACCGCTTCGCCAGCCATATTGTTAATTAAATATGTTTAGTTTATGAATTAGACACCTACAAATCACAGTAAGTGTTGTATTTCTTACCTGTAGATTTTATTTCAGTGGTCACGGATAATGATGTATCGGCCAAGAGCTTCTTGCCACATTATCTTCTGACCGGCTTCAATAGTCATTCCAACAGCAGAACTAGGCATTGGGAGAATCATCATAGAGTAGTCTCGGTCATTCATTGCATGAACTTCATTCCCATCCATGTGCGTTACAGTTGCAGTCCCTTTTTCGATCATAGGGACATTTATTGAATCAGTTACTGAACCTACGTGAGATATTTTCTTGCCAGTGAAGATGCTCTCTAAAGAAATACGAGCTTTGGCAGAGCCGTGCTTACCTGGCTTAGATGTAGAAATACTCAAAATTTTGTATGCCTCATCGTCAACGACACAAAATCTTCCTACTTTTAGTGTTCTAATTTCTACTCTATCAGTTCCTACCATGGGTCTGCCTCGTGTTGCTGGCTGTGTGTTGGCTTATGACCATTGCCGCTAATATTAGTTGATTTTCACAAATCTCTGACATCGAACCTTTGACCAGAAACTGACATATCGTGTTGAGTAATTAGTTCAAACATGGCACTTGCAACCTCGTCTGGGTTAGTTAAATCACCATTTTCATGAAAATCAATGAATCGATCAACCATGGGAAACTTTTGCTGTGATACCGCCCTTATGGTTGCTTGCATGCCTGTATCAACGATGCCAGGAGCGAAAGATATCGCAGTGATATTATCACCCATTCCTTCCTGTGCCAAACATTTAGTCCACATTTCGAGGGCTGCCTTCGAAGTGCAATAGGCTGACCATGAAGGCAGAGATTTTATGGCTGCACCGCTTGAAATCGTAGTAACTCTACAGCCATTTGCGGCTGCTAGTGACTGATAAATAATTCCAGTTAATCGTTGCACAGAAGACACGTTAACTTGTAATGCAACATCCCATTCATCAGCATTTACCGCAAACATATTATCCACAGGCCCAATTATGCCTGCATTGTGTACTAAACCTGATATCGAAGGGTAAGTATCTACAATCAAATGACCAATATCATTGACCTCTGCTGCTGATGACAGGTCACACTCCAAAACTGAGCATTTTGGATTGAAAGATTTTAGAATTTTATCTAGTGAAGTCAATTCCTTTGATGCTCTAGCAAGCCCTACAACAACGTAGCCCTTTTTTGCCAGTAATATTGCTATTGACCGACCAAGACCCTTGGATGCACCCGTAATGAGAAAGGTTTCTTGATTGGACATTGATTCACTACTCTGCATACATTTCCAATAGTTCTAGTGGAATAATTCTCAGTGATTCTTCATGAGTTGCCTCTAAGTTTACTGGACATGCAACACCATGATTGGCTGCATCTAGCCAAGTCCTGGCACAAATACACCAGCGGTCCCCTGGTGTGAGCCCTGGAAAATTAAATTGTGGCGCTGGAGTAATCAAATCATTGCCTTTTGATTTAGCAAATTCAAGAAACTTTTCGGTTAAGATGCCGCATACTACATGCAGACCGCGGTCATTTTCATCAGTATTACAACAACCATCCCGATACCAACCAGTCAGTGGATCTGTTGAACATTCTTGCAGTTCTTTGCCTAGAACATTTAAATTTGGGTTCATATATGGGCCTCAGTGACTATTGATAATTAATATTTGTAAAAACCTTCACCAGACTTTCTGCCTAATTTGCCGTCTGCCACCATGGCTTTGAGTAACGGAGCGGGTGCATATTTGTCATCTGCTAAGCCTTCATGTAGAACATTCATGATGTGTAAAACAGTATCTAGTCCAATTAAGTCTGACAGAGCTAATGGACCGATTGGATGATTCATACCGAGTTTCATGATTCCATCTATTGCTTCAGGTTCTGCAACTCCCTCTTGTAAAGTTAATATTGCTTCATTGAGCATTGGACAGAGGATTCTATTAGAAATAAAACCAGGTGAATCGTTGCAAGATAATGCAGTTTTACCCATCTTCGCGGCTGCACTGACCACAGAGGCATTGGTTGAATCACTTGTTGCCTCGCCGTTGATTATCTCTACTAACTTCATGATTGGTACTGGATTCATGAAGTGCATACCAATCACCTTGTCAGGTCTACTGGTAGCCTTGGCAATCTCTGAAATGGAAATTGACGAGGTATTTGATGCTAAGATGCATTCTGGTTTACAAATTTTGTCAAGTTCAGAAAAGATGGACACTTTCAAGTCCATTATTTCTGGAACTGCTTCAACTACCAAATCTACTGAGGAACAATCATTACGATCTATTGAGGTCGATATTCTAGCACGTGCAGCGTCTGCATCAGACTGAGTCATGCGTTCTTTGGCGACCAGTTTGCCTAGTGAACGCTCAATAGTCGAGATACCTTTGTCCACATAATCCTGCTTGATATCCACCATCACAACATTATATCCAGCACATGCTGCAACTTGTGCAATTCCATTTCCCATTTGTCCTGCGCCGATAACTGCAATACTATCCATGTCAATCCCGTAGTCCCTCCCAGTCCCACTAGATTCTTGAATATGTAGTATGTAGGGAGAATTCTTAATTACCGGATTGAGGCGACTTTGCTCATGGTTGAAATTCTCTGTCCACACTGTGAAGGCGAAATAGAGCTCGATGATGATGCATCAGGCGAATTTGAATGTTCATTATGTGATGGTGAATTCGAATGGAATGTTGAGGAAGAGGAATCGTTTGACGATGCTGTGACACATACAGACAACCGAATAATGACCACTGACTTCAATGAAATGCCAGCGGTTCCAAAGGTTGCTGGTATTGCGTTTTGTATCTACATGGGCTTAGTTATCATAATCGGTCTAGGGGGCATAATCATGGGATTAGCGCTTAGTAGCGCAGAAGCTGAATATGGCTCAGGAACTTCGTTTGGTCTTGTTTTTGTGATGATTTCTCTAGTAATCACTGGCTTGGCAACCGTTGGCATGGGTTTTGGAATTAAAACTGCAAAAGGTGAATTTATCGCATTAATCGTGATTACCTGCATCTCTGGTTTGATGTTCCTATTTTCTGTAATTGGATATGAAGATGCTGCTGACATACCGTCGATACTTATTGCTCTAGCGTTTACTATTGGAAACCTGTGTTGCCTTTTCGTACCCATACTCAAAGCCCAATTTACTGGCGTTTTGGTCGGTAGTTCTGGGCCTAGAAAACCAAAAAAGATGGTCAATGAATTTGATAAAAGCAAATCAATTCACCCACTTGAATGGGCTGGACATGGCGTTTCTCTAGTGATGTTAATTATGGTAATTGTTTGCTTGAGTTCTAGTTCTTGGTATTCAATAAGTGTGGATGATAATGATTTTTTCACAATGAGCTTATCTGAAGTGGAACAGGAATTCTTTGGTATGAGTGATTCTACAACCTATTCTGAGATAGTTGACGATCAAGAAGACTTCTATGAAGCAATATGTTTTGATAGTAGTTCTGCGGAATGTGACGATATAAAACAATCTGTCGATTATTGGAAATCTTGGAAAACCTCTACTTTAATATTGAAAATAATTTTGATAATCACCCTCGTTGTTGCTATTGTTGGAGTTATATCGAGACTTGCTGCAATACTTGCCAATACTGGACTAATGAATTTACCAGACAAAGGATATATGTTAAACGACATTATTCGAAAGTTTTCACCTATAGTTTCCAGTGTTTTATTGTTTGTTGGAATTTTGATATTTATGGTATTTCAGCCTGGAGTTGGCCCTGATGGGCTTTGGTTTTTTGATGATCAAGAAGTAGACGGTAGTTTTGGAGCAATCGTTTGGATTACACTAATATTTTCCCTAATGACTCCAATATTTACTAAATTTGAAATTGACTACTCTTGATTGAGGAGTAGCCCGAGTCGGATTTGAACCGACGTCGGCGGGACCAAAACCCACCATGATGGACCCCTACACTATCGGGCTCTGTTCTAGCCGGAGACAAACTAGTTTTTGTCCTTGTCGGAAACTTTAGTCAAAAAATCTAAGTAAATTCTCATCAATTATCTTTGATTTTGCACTTTCAACAAACTCCTCAAGAGCAATGTCTTGCTTAGTTTGATACAGTATTGCTTGAAGACCCATGTCCAATTTATCGATTTGTTTGACAAATTTGGCTTCTGCTGTTTTTCCCGCTTCATACTCCTCAAAAAGTGACAACCATTGTGGAGCCATTTCAGACATGGCTTTATGCTCTAATTCTGCTTTATTTGAAGTATCATCATGCGGTGTTAAATCGCCGATTCTGACCTCTGGGAGGTCATGAACTAGGCACAGGGATAATATCCTCTCTAGATTAAGTTCCTTTGGTGCTAGTCTTAGTGCTAATACCGCCATGCCCCAAGAGTGTGCTGCTACTGATTCTGGATTTTCAACACCGGAACGTACCCATCCAGTTCTTGACAATTGTTTCAACTCTAACATCTCTAGTAGGTTGTCTCGCATGTTTGTGCCTATATGCAAGAGGTCAAAACCTACACCCCTAATTGCGTGTCATGCAGACCGGTAAACCAGCATGGTGGGATGACGCCGTTGCGGCCTTATCAAATGACGAATTACTTGGAGAAATCGTCAAGAAATATCCAGATGGATGCCTTGAAGGGAAAGGTGATTTGTTTCAAACTACAATAAGATCAATTGTCGGCCAACAGATATCAGTAATTGCCTCTGATGCTATTTGGGGCAGATTGGTGAAAATGCTTGGAAGTGCTACTCCGGAGAATGTCATGAAATTTACTCAAGAAGAAATTGCTGCATGTGGATTAACTAGACCTAAGTCGAACTATATCCATGGTTTAGCCACTAATTCCGATTTGTTGTTAAATCAAGATTGGGAAAACATGACTGATAAGGAAATAAAGCAGCACTTGATTCAATTCAAAGGCATCGGTCCGTGGACTGCCGAAATGATGTTGATGTTCTCATTTATGCGTCCTGACGTATTTAGCGTGGGTGATATTGGTCTTGTTAAGGCAGTCAAAATTTTAGCACCACAGGCTGAATCAAAAGATGATGTAGAAGAAATTGCGAAACGATGGTCTCCGTATAGAACTGCGGCATCATGGTATCTCTGGAGAATGATTGACCCTGTGCCTGTGGGATACTAAGTGGGCAAATAATTAACAAACAAACCCCTAATGGCTGACTATGACAGATAGTGGGCCATCGACATTATCTGAAAAATTAGATATGACAAAAAAACGGCTTGGTATTCTATCCAAAAAGGTGGCAAGTAGTACCAAATCAATGGTTGAAAACACCAATAATTCAATCAAGGCAACGATTTCTGAGCAAAAAGAAAAACGCCAACAGAAGAAACAAGACAAGCTGACTCAAACTAAAACCGAATTGTCAGATGCAGGACTGTTAGATGATGTTCCTTCAATGGTCACCTTGCCAGAATTTGAAAATGAACGGATAGAAATCGCCTCAGAACAAAATGAAACAATGATTACCATTGTTGAAGAAATGCAGCGTTTATCACAACGGATTGATCATCTAGAGCGCCGTCATAAAGCAATATCAACTAATAATTCAAAAGAAAATCAAGTCATCTCCAGCCAAGCAAAGCCACAACTAGATACCAATACTACAACTTCACCAGTTATGGGAGAAGTGATCCATCTACTTGGAGCGTCACTAGTATGGATTGTGGTATTGTTTGGGGCTGACAAATTCATCTCTGAACGTGCAATACTGATAATGGATAGTTATCCTGCAGAAATACCAATTTGGGGGATTGGTGCTATGACTTGGTCAATGTACATGCTATCAAGGCTAGGCCAGTCATCTAACATGCTTCGACTACCAAAACTCCTCTTGTTTCAAACCGCAGCAGCAGTTGGAATTACTACCTCTCTTGGATTAATGGTTTACGATGAAACAATGACTACGGTTTCTAACATATGGGTATGGGGCACAGTTATCACTATTGGACTATTATTAGCTACAAGTATGATAGCTTCAGTTTGGCAATCAACCAAAAATCTAGTAGGAATTACCGATGAACAAGAAATCATTGATTGACTGATTCTGGATTCTTAAATAAATCTTTGACGATATTCTTTTGATGTGATTCTATAGTTCCACCACCAATTTCCAACAATTTAGAGTCACGCCACAATCGCTCAACATGATATTCACCAACATAACCGTAACCACCCATTACTTGTATAGCAGAATCAGCAATCTCTTTAGCTGCGGTTGAAGAAAATAGTTTGACACCATCAGAGTCCAATCGATGACCGGCTTTACCAAGTTTCATATTTGCCGCAGTGTCATAAATATAGGCTCTCATAGCACGATACTTAGCCCACGAATCGCCAATGTGCTTTTGGATTTGACCAAAGTCACGAATTTTATTTCTAAATGCTGTTCTGTCAGTAGCATAACGATTCATCTCATCTAGACATCTTCGACCGATTCCCAAAGACATTGCAGCAAGAGTTAGCCGCTCAACTTCTAAGTTACACATCATGTGAATTAATGATTCACCAAGACTGCCAACTAGATTTTCAGCAGGAACTATACAATCATCAAATACTAACTCAGCCGTGTTGGAAGCTCTCATACCAGTCTTATCGTATATCTTTTGCCCAACTGAATATCCAGGCATACCTGCTTCAACTAGGAAAGTTGACAGTTGAACTCGACCTTTATCATCAGTTCCAGTTCTTGCATAAACCCAAACAACATCAGCAGGAGTTCCAGTTTCGTCTAAACAACCGTTGGTAATCCACATCTTTCGACCATTCAGTTTCCAAGTCCCATCGTCCTGTTGTACCGCACTAGTGGTTAATCCCAAGACATCAGTACCTGCATCTGGTTCTGACATCGCCATAGCACCAATCCATTCACCGGAGCAAACCTTAGGTAAGATTCGAGCTTTTTGGTCCTCATTACCATTGTATGCTAAATTGTTGACAAATAACATTGCATGAGCCAGATATGCTAGTGCGAAGCCTGGATCTGATGCTGAAAGCTCTTCGTGAACTATTGCACAAGCAGTCGCATCCAATCCAGCACCACCATGTTCTTCCGGTGCACTGATGCCCAACAGGCCCATATCTCCCATTGATCTTAGTAAATCTAAGTTGAATCGTTCATGTTTGTCGTGCTCAAATGCTTGAGGTTCGACAAATTCGTTAACCCAGTCTCTTACCATTGAGCGTAACATTGCGTGTTCTTCACTTGGATTAGCGATATCCATAACCTCACCGTGTTAGGCGTGAAGGTCACCCTTTTTGACGATTTGTAGAATATTCATCGTCTAAATAAACGTCGTTTCCGTTTTGTTTCGCCGCGCTTATTGTCCAAATTCCGTGCAGAACGACGGGTTTCATCCTCCATTCCAATGGCAGGGCGCACTCTAGTTTCTGGTGGCGCACCCATTCTGCGAAGATTTGGCGGAGGGCCACGATGGCTTTTCTTGACGCGTCTAATCTTCAATTGCTGACTTTCATTTTGCTTACGGACAACTTTTCTCGCCCGCTTGCCAACATGGCGCAAGTGGCCATTGAATATTTGTGGTTCTGCCGACTTTAGCTCATTGCCAATGCCGACTCGTTCCAGAACTTGTTTTGCTAGTGCTGTTGGTGATTTAGTCGCCACTACCTCATCTACGATACGTGTAGCTAGGCTGGCAAATGATGTATCATCTGTTACCACTGGTTGAGGTTTTACGTGAAGAGTAATTTCCTCTGTAGTTTTACTTTGATTATTTGCTTCTTTTAATACCGAATCTGAAAAACTTTCAGTTAACGTCCCTTGCTCCCGCTCCATATAGTGCACCCCATCAGCACTAAATTTGCAAAATATGGTATAAGTTTAACCAATGCTTGTAGCATAAAATGTTACTTTTACAAGGTTGAGTGGAAACTTCGATTATCAAATCGGAGTTTTTATTCCCATGGCTCGTGCTATGCACCAGCCGGCTCTTCCCTCATAGATTCCAAGAGCGCCACCTGCAAACATTCCAGCTACCGAGGCAGTGGTCAAGATATTTTCGGGCAAGATACCTGCGAGTATTAGCAGTAATGCTACTATTCCGGCAAACACCGACACTGAACCTCCAACGAGGCGAACAAATTTTCCTTTTGCATCTATATTACATACTCTTGCCATACCCTGCATTAGTCCTTTGATGATATAAATCATTGTTTTGATAGTCATTGACAAGTAATCATATACTAAACCCCTAATCAGGTGCTATGTCCTTTAGAATCTGTGCCTTTTGTTTTAGTATCAGAGTATATCCTTATCTAGGATTTATGACAGGACAACAATATCAATGTCAGGATTGTAAAGAAATTTCTCCCCTAGTAATTGAATTTGATAACGAGGAAGATTTCTCCGAATTTATGGCAAATCAAGAATCTGAATAATATCTAGCCAACATCGACTTAATTTTTTCACGGATTGGCATTGACAATAACTAAGCGCAATCCACAAATTCAAAACACTGGAGTCTCTGCTATGGTTATGACAGGATTGGAAAAACTAGAGTGGCTCAGCCGATTTATTGACCAAACTCCTGGCGACAGAGAGATAGGCGGAAAACCACGCCAAGTACCCGGAGTATGTTGGTCTAGAGTAGAGCCATCTATACCACCAAATCCAAAATTAATTTTATGGTCAAAAGAAATGGCAGACAAATTAAATCTTGAGAGAGGACATGATTTAGCATTGAGTGGAGGAAGTGTAGTCGATGGCATGCAACCTTATGCACAACGTTACGGTGGGCACCAATTTGGCAATTGGGCTCATCAATTAGGCGATGGCAGAGCGATAACTTTGGGAGAAGTACAGTTACCTGATGAAGTACTAGAATTACAATTGAAAGGCGCTGGAACCACACCATATTCTCGGTTTGCTGACGGCAAGGCAGTACTACGCTCATCTGTTAGAGAGTTTTTGTGTAGTGAAGCCATGTTCCACCTAAATGTACCAACCACCAGAGCATTATCTTTGGTGACAACTGGGGAAATGGTCGTCAGGGATGTAATGTATGATGGCAATCCGGCACCCGAAATTGGTGCTGTTGTGTGCCGTGTTGCACCGAGTTTTATTCGCTTCGGAAGTTTCCAAATCCATACTGCCGATGGAAATCATGACACGCTGAGGCAACTTCTTGAGCACACTGTAAAGAATCATTTTCCACAACATTCCGTTGATGATGACAGCGCCCGAATAAATTGGCTGACTCATGTTGCAGAACAAACTGCGAAAATGATCTCTAACTGGATGCGGGTTGGCTTTGTTCACGGTGTGATGAATACCGACAATATGTCTATTCATGGATTAACTATCGATTATGGACCATATGGATGGTTAGAAGATTATGACCATGATTGGACTCCTAATACCACAGATTCCTCAAGACGTCGTTACCGATATGACCAGCAACCACAAATTGGAGCTTGGAATATCGCTAGATTATTGGAGTCAGTCGCTCCTTTAATGGATGATGTTGAACTATTATATCAGGTATTAGAACGTTATAATCAATATTACAGTGAACTACAAAATTCAATGTGGTTAGGAAAATTAGGCATGGAAAATTTACAGGAATCCGATGAAACTCTAGTTGATGAATTAACCTCACTGCTCCAACAAGTAGAGACAGATATGACGATTTTCTTTAGACTACTATCTACCGCTGAGCAACCCGATATAACATTGTTAAAAGCAGCATTTTATGACCAAGATAACATCCCGGTGAAAGAGTGGAACGTTTGGTTAGACAAATGGTGGAAGCGAGTTGATGGTGAACCAGATCGAAATAAAATGAACGAAGTCAATCCAAAATATGTACTAAGAAATTGGATGGCGCAATTGGCTATTGATGCAGCGGAAGATGGTGATTTTTCGATCTGTGAAGAATTATATCAACTGCTCAAACAACCTTATGCTGAACAACCAGAATATGAAGATAAATGGTTCAAGAAGCGGCCAGAATGGGCAAGGCATCGAGTTGGATGTTCAATGCTTTCATGCTCTAGTTAACACTAAAAATTTACAATAATTTTATCAATGGTTTGCCGTCGACTTAGTAGTATGGATGTAATATCACATTGGTTTTGGGGAATGGCGGTTACCCATGGAAAAATCAAAGGAAGATTCTCTGGAGCAATGGGAGTTATTCCTGACCTGATGGCATTCTTACCTGTTATGATAATTTCACTTTTCACCGGTCGTCGAAATCCAACTGTTGACGATACCACTGTTACCGCAGATTTCCACCCACTTTCTTGGGAAATTTATCAATGGAGTCATAGTTCAATAACGGTAATTGTATTCTTTTTCCTGACATGGTGGTATCTAGCGAAGTTTGGCACACCTAGATTCCTAAAGGGGTTCTACTTAGCAACCATGAGTGCTAAGAAGCAGGCATTTTTGATTTGGCTACCTTGGTTGTTAAACATTGTAACAGATATCCCAAGTCATACTGCACAATTTTTCCCAACCCCAGTTTTTCACCCCATATCTAATTGGCGATATGATGGTACTAGATGGTCTGAACCTTCAATTTGGTTTACCAATCTGGGAATCTTACTTACCGTATGGGCGGTAATGATTTACCTTGAAAGAAGAAAACAACCAATAGATGAGATTTGATAACAATTCTTGTCTCAGTTAGTTTGAGTTTATGCCACTAAGTTCATCGCCTGCGGGCTAACCGTTTAATTTGTGCCGGTTGATTCTGATGAAGCTTTAATGCGGGCAACTTTAGTTCGCAGCGACCCTTCTTTGCCCGGTGTATCGCGTCAAAACATTGCTACAATGCAAGACGAATACCTTTGGCAGTACCTAGCACCTGATGGTAATCCAATCGACGATAAAAACCCGATTAGCCGCTGGAATTCACTCGCGTTACCACCTGCGTGGACTGAGGTCTGGATTTGTCCAAATGCTAGAGGCCATATCCAAGCCACCGGTCGTGATGTAAAAGGTAGATTACAATATCGTTACCATTCAGATTGGACTGAAATTACTACTGAAATGAAATATGATGATGTGGTATATTTTGCCTCACAACTACCTAGACTGCGCAAACAAGTGGAACGGGACTTAGCAGAAAAGACAATGTCACTGCACACAGTTTCCGCACTTGTTGTTCGCCTCATTGACTTATACAATATTCGAGTAGGCAGTGATGAATATGCTAAAGCCAACGAATCATATGGTCTAACTACGCTTAAATCAATGCACCTAAAGCATATCAGAGGAGATGATGCCGAGGGTCGTCATGATGCGGTCTTTACGTTTACTGGCAAATCTGATAAGGATTGGGAGATTACTATCGAAGACGATCACCTTGTTGATTTAATTTTACGGACCAACCGTTTAGGAGTAAAGGATGCAGACTTATTTATGTACATCTCAGAATCAGATAATGAGGTCGATTTGAAAGCAGAGCACATCAATCAATATATTCGTGCCACTAGCGGTGAAGGCTTTACTGCTAAGAACTTCAGGACTTGGGCGGCTACTTCAAGGTGCGCAGAGCGTTTGGCATTTCTTTCAAAGCCACAAGATGCCCAGACCATGAAGAAATGGCAAAAAAAATTGCCACAGGTAGAATCAATGCAAAAATTGTGGACCGAGGGAGATTGGATTGTTCCAACAACTGAGACAGGTCTTAACAAAGCGATGTTAGCGGTTATTGATACGGTTGCTGCAAACCTCGGCAATACTCGAACAGTATGTCGCTCTTCTTACATTCACCCGTGGTTCCTAGGAGCTTGGATGGAAGGAAATCTATTGGAAAAATGGGATGAACTGGCAGATATACGGAGAATATCTGGTCTATCTGCTGGTGAAAGTGCGACTTTGCGAGTTCTGAAAAGTCTTTGAAACAATTGTTGTATTCTATAGAATAGAAACTGTCAGGGCACTCTCTTCTTCGCCCTTATCCACAAATCGGCATCTGGATATTTTGGGGAGAATTTGAAATTCGATGAACGACCTGGCAAAAAGATTCTGCCTATTTGCCTAAGTAGTTCCAAATAACTAAAGACAGGATATTGAGCCAAACGATAACTTTCAACTTGAATTACTTCCATGCCTAATCCTTGTAATAATTGCAGTATTAATTTCTTTGAAGTAAAACTAAAGTGGTCGGGGAGTGAATATGGTTTGTGCTGGTTCTCTAATGAAAGATTTGCTGAATCAACAGCTTGTATCAGAAGTTCCCCTCCTTCATTGAGCATTGCACACCACTTTGCGATATCCTCTGGTGGGTTTGGTAAATGACTGTAGATACCGATAGCAGAAATAACATCATACTTTTCTTGATGAGTTTCCAAGTCCAAGAATTTGATATCAATGCCCCTTTCTCTTGCGGCTTCGAGTTTGTTAATATTTGGTTCAAGGCCCATAATATCGATGTTTTCTCCACCAAAATTAGCTAATGTTTCGACTAATTCTCCATGTCCACTACCAATATCAAGCCAAGAATATTTTTTCTTGTCACTAAACATGATTGCATAGTTAAAATCATTTAATCTAGACAGATAAGTATCTTTGAGTTTCTCATCAAATTGACCAAACTTTTTTGATTTATTATCGCCTTTATGCAGGCCGGATTTAGATGCTTCATTGATGTCTTCAAGACCAGGTCGAGGATTAAGAAAGAGCAGACCGCATTCTAGACATTTGACGAGGTTATGACCATTTTCAGTGTCATAAAGTTCATTCTTGTTAGACTTGCACTGATAGCAGTCTACCTCAATCATATTTTGCGGACTGCGGATTATGCATTAAACTCACCGATACTATTGCGATTCAAAGTTTGATTATTTCTCCATATCTAAAATAGCGGAATTAGTAATAGCTTAAGAAAACTGAATGACATTGGAATATTCTAGCAGAAGTAATAACCACTAGCCTAGGTTGAATCTTTAGTACCAACTACTATTAGACGAATCCATCCATTTGGCACCATGGAAGCAAATGAGTGTTTCATCGCCACTGTGGGCAGTGATTGGCATAAAATATCAAACTGCAATGTCCACATGACTATCAAGCGACGTCTGCAAAGAACAGTAATCAGGGGTGCAGAGGGTGACGACCTTCTCGATGAGGGAGCAGAATCTGCCGTTTACACGATAACTGGAAACATGATTATGCCTGAGTATAAGCAAATATTGGGGATTTTCAGAGGTGGACAACCATGGTTTCATGATCCATTTGAAGATAAGCAGATGAAAGTATTATTTTCAAGCATAGATTATGATAGTTCTACTGGCAACTATGAATTCATCTTAGTAGAAGATGCTGAGCAACGCGAAATTAAATCTTAGATTTACCAATTAGCCATTGGTTTATTTCTATAGCAAGGTGCTATTACCGGGAAACTATCTGCAAATACCATAGTAAATCATAGTATGATTTTAATCGTAATAACTAATAGAAAATCAAGAGTTAGACTTGTGATGATTTACCCTATTACAAGGAATCAAGCAAATTCTCAAATATCTACAGAATTAGTGCAGGCCAAGACCAATCACGAGTTATCCATTTGGTACCATCCAATATACACGAATGGTATTCATCCTGATGCTAGATTTCCTCGTGATCGATATATTAAATTGGTTGACAAACTCAATACTCCTGAATACTTTGATAAATTT
>MDSY01139093.1_pt1 | contig 72545 bp, 65 predicted proteins | sample 811131 | NCBI WGS metagenome assembly MDSY01 (sample SAMN05326643, study PRJNA326480) | marine metagenome | isolation source: seawater | place: Atlantic Ocean: South West | collected 2010 | reverse complement strand
TCCTATTGAGCGTATGCTAGAATTAGGATAATATGAATACAGATGTGCTTGTTATCGGAACTGGAATCTCTGGTCTTTCATATGCAATTAAGTTGTCTAAGTTATCTCCAAAAACAAAAATTACATTAATCTGTAAAGAAGATTTGATGGAAGGAAATACTCGCTATGCTCAAGGAGGAATTGCTGCAGTATATAATTTCGAGAAAGATTCTTTTGAAAAGCATATTGAAGACACCTTCATCGCGGGTGATTACCAAGGTAATCCCAATGTAATTGACTTTGTAGTTAAAGAGGGCACTGAACGTGTAAACGAATTGATGGAATGGGGTACCTCCTTTGACACAAAAGAAACTAAAGAAATTGACTTAGTACAAGAAGGAGGGCATTCTGAAAAGAGAATATTACACCATAAAGATCATTCTGGATCTGAGATTCAGCGCGCATTAATTGATAAAATTAAAGCCATAGATAACATTAGGTATTTAGAGAACCACATCTTAGTCGATTTAATTACAGACCACCATACCAAGACCACCCATAAACGCTGTTATGGAGCTTATATTATCTCAACAATCGACCGAGAAGTAATCACTATAGCCTCAAAACTAACGGCTCTTTCCACTGGAGGAGTTGGACAGTTATATAAATTTACAACCAACCCCAGAGTAGCAACTGGCGATGGACTTGGAGCAGCATATCGGGCAAAAGTTAAAATCAAAAATCTACCCTACATTCAGTTTCACCCCACAGCATTGCACCCTAAAGTAAACGGAGAAACCTTCCTAATTACCGAAGCACTTCGAGGATCTGGTGGGATTCTTAAAAACCTAAGTGGTGAAAGGTTTATGCATCGTTATGACGAGAGAGAAGAATTAGCTCCTAGAGATATTGTGTCTCGTGCAATATCAGAAGAATTACTTTCTAGAAAAGAAAGTCATGTACTTTTAGATGCCACTCATATTGACGAAGAAGTATTTTCTTCTCACTTCCCCATGATCAAAAAGACTTGTAGATCCATAGGAATCGATCCATTAAAAGAGGGAATTCCAGTGATCCCTGCATCGCATTACAGTTGTGGAGGCATTGAAGTGGATCCAAACGGAGAATCGAGTCTGCAAGGCTTGTTTGCTATCGGAGAATGCAGTCATACTGGGCTTCACGGTGCAAATCGTTTAGCTTCAAATTCACTTTTAGAGGCAATTGTTTACGCGCATAGAGCTGCCTTATATTCGTTTGAGTGTTTACAAAGCATTAAATTATCTGATACGTTTTACTCTAATATTCCCAATTGGGATGGACAGGAATATTCATCAGATCTAAAGCTCAATAAGACTCAAAAGCTTTTTAATAAGCTGCAACTGGTAATGAGCTCTAATGCCGGAATATTCAAAACCAACAAAGGTCTGGAAGAAGCTTCTAAAGAACTGAATAGCTTGTACACGGAAACACTCGACTTATATCAAAAAAATAAACTGACTCCACAACTTTGTGAATTAAGAAATATGGTTAGTGTTGCTTATTTATTAATAAATCAAGCACTACAAATCAATGAAAATAAAGGTGTTTTTTACAACAATGATTATGCAAAAGAATTCGTTCCTAAAGCAGTATAAAGCTGAAATTGATGTTTTTATTTCGTGTGCACTTAAAGAAGATATTGGTTCTGGAGATCATACGGGACAGTCTTGCCTCTCTAATTTGCAGTATAGTAAAGCAAATTTAGTAGTTAAAGAATCCGGAATAATTGCAGGAGTTGATTTAGCTCAATATATTTTTAAATCAAAAAACAGTTCTTTTAAATTTAAAAGTAAAATCAAGGATGGTTCCCGAGTAAAAGCGGGAGATATTGTATTTACCATAGAAGGACCTCAACTAGAACTTGTTGCTACTGAACGGTTGGTTTTGAATTGCATGCAACGTATGAGCGGAATTGCAACAATAACTCACCAAACTGCAGCACTTATTCAACACACAAAATGTAAGCTTTTGGATACTCGAAAAACTACCCCGAATTTCAGATATCCAGAAAAATGGGCTGTTCTAATTGGTGGTGGAGAAAATCATCGTATGGGCTTGTTTGACATGATTATGATTAAAGACAACCACATTGACTTTTGTGGATCAGTAACAGCGGCTTTAACAAAGACAAAAAAGTATCTTGAAAATCAAAATCTAGAAATTCCAGTAATAATTGAAGTTCGAAATAAAAAAGAAATAGAAGCTTGTCTTAATTTTAAATGGATACACCGGATTCTATTAGATAACATGAACCCAGTGAAATTATCCGAAGGTTTAAAAATTATTAAGGGTAAAATTGCAACGGAAGCTTCGGGTAATATAACAAGTCAAAACATTGTTAGCATAGCAGAAACTGGGGTGGATTATGTTTCGCTTGGTGCTATTACACACTCTGCAAAAAACATAGACTTAAGTTTAAAGGCTATTTAAATTAGCTTATGAGTACAAGCTTGAAGTAAAATCAGAAAGGTCCAATTCAAACCATTCAAATAATGTGTTTGCTGTATTAACTGAAACAGGAATACGAATTCGTATTTTACATCTCTTTAGTGCTAAATCACTCAAAACATCATCTTCTAACTGCATCCGAAAAACATTACTTCTAGAATAAGAAGATTTTATCTCTTCAATCCCTCCTATTTCACTTTGTATTTCAATTTTTAATGGACAAATACTTAAGCAGACAGGAAATTTAAAATTAGATTCATCAAAAGCTGAAGACTCAATATAAACTCCTGTAATAACATTTTTATCCGAGCCACTTTTACCAACCTTAAAATTTATTATTATTCCCATTTCAGTTGGATTACCATCCAATGATTGAGCTTTTATAGTATTTGCTGATAATTTCATAACAGTGAAATAAGGAACTATATCTTCCCCTGTTGGAAGTTGTTTTAAATCAAAAAACCACCCTGCCTGTTCATAGATACCATTCCCTATTTTCTTTGCCTTTATATCAGAATTATTTATACCTGAACAAAAAGCAACAAAAAAAAATCCTAGTAGAATTAATGATGTCTTTTTCATAAAAAAAATAAAGTTTGATTAATAAAAATACAAAGTTTACTTACGAATTAAAAGTTTACTACATTTACTGTGGATGATGTAAAAGTTTTAATTAAAAGTAAACATAATTATGCATTTTTCAGAAAAAACTACCTTAGAAGTAATCCTAAATGGACTATTTAGAACTTATTTTGAGCGTGTTCCTGATGTTAAGAAGATAACTAAGGCAATGATTAGTAAAGGATGGGTGTCCAGCCAAGAAGATATTATAAACGACCATGTGGCCTTTAGAACTCTTGGAGTAAAAAACCTTGGCATTGCTTCCTTTGAAAAAATATTCTTAGAACACGGATATCAAAAAAAAGAATTTTACTCTTTTGAAGCTAAAAAGTTAAATGCTTATTGGTATGCCCCGCCTAATAAAAAACTACCTCGTATATTCATGAGTGAACTTAGAGTTAGCCATCTGAGTATTAAAGTACAAGAGATAATTAAAAAATATACAAGATCTATAAAAAATGACCCTGTAGATCAATTGGATCTAAAAGATCCTAGTCAAATTATTGACTTTTTTGAAAAACCACTCTGGAAACTACCTACCCTTAATGATTATAATGACTTACTAAACGAAAGTGAATACGCTGCTTGGGTGATTTATAACCGATATTATTTAAATCATTACACAATTAGTGTTCACGAACTTCCAAACGGTTATAACAAGCTGGAAAAATTTAATGAATTTATTGGGGAATTAGGAATTAAACTCAATGATGCCGGTGGGGTTATTAAAACTAGTAAAGACAGACTATTGCTTCAAAGTAGCTCAGTTGCAGAAATGATAACTGCTGATTTCGATGGAAATGAATCTCAAAAGATAGCAGGAAGCTATGTTGAATTTGCTGAACGAAGAATCCTTTCGGAATTCCAAGACTTAGATCCAAAAATCATCTCTTCCGAACACAGACGTGATGGTTTTGAAACTGCTAATGCTAACAAAATATTTGAAAGTACTTATATAAAACAAACTAAGAAAAGTTAGTAATGAAAAAATGAATTATATGATGACAGATTTATTATTGTTTTTAGGAATTGCTCACTTTGTGTCTTAGAAAATAATTGATTTGAAAAGTGAATAGAACATTCAGTGTTTTTAAATTTTTGGGTGGAATTATTAATATGAACCTAAAAAAATATTCCCAGGAATAAATAATTATTCTTGGGAATAAATTGTGACCCAGAAGGGATTCGAACCCCTAACCGTCAGAGCCGAAATCTGATATTCTATCCAGTTGAACTACTGGGCCATTTTTTTATAAAGTCAAAGCTAATGCTATATATGCTGTAATAAAAAGTATTGAACATTAAGCTAACAACATATTTTTAACAAGGGTAGATATTGTTTTTCCATCTGCCTTACCTGCCAATTCATTATTTGCCATAAATATTACTTTTCCCATATCTTTCATACTGGTAGCTCCAGTCTGACTTATAATAGTTTCGATAAAGCCTTTAATTTCCTCTTCTGAAAGTTGTTCTGGAAGAAATTTAGCGATAACCTCAGCTTGTGATTCTTCAGATTCTGCTAAATCAACACGATTTTGTTCTTTAAAAATTTTGGCACTTTCTCGACGTTGTTTTACTAATTTCTGTAGTAATTTAATTTCTTGGTCTTCTGTAAGTTTCCCCGAGGCTCCTACTTCACTTTTAAGAAGCAATACAGCTGATTTAATTGCACGTAGTGCTTCTAAAGCTAATACGTTTTTGGCCTTCATAGCCTCTTTAATTTCTGTGGTTAAGTTATTTAATGCGGTCATATTTTTTTTATTTAATCTACGTTGTCATGTAAAAAAGAGTTGTTTGAACGAAATTGGATGTCCTGATTGGTGTCTATGTCTAAAGATATTTGAGATTTTCCACCTTCTTCTTGGGGACAGTCAACATCTAAGCCCATACGCTTGTAAGCGGGCTGTTTCTCCATCTCTTCAATTCTATTTACGTTGTTTTTAAAAATATAATTAAATTTCTTTAATTGTTCTTTTCGTTTTTTGTTTACAGAATTTACAGTGTTATCAATTGAAAAATTAAATGGACTCGAATCTGAAAGTGACAATACTTTATCAAGAGCTTCATCTTTAGAAACTAACTTAAACTCTACTTCTATATCATTAATAGTAGATATTGGTATAGCAATTTCTGTTTCTTGAGAAGAGTCTAATTTATCTAACTGGAAAACTTTAGTCACCTCTTCTTCTAAAGCGTCTTTTATTGATGGAGTAATTGTAGGCTCTTTGCTAAGAACTTTTTCAAATTCAATTGTATTACTTTTGTCTGATTCGGCTTCCATTAAGGGCAAATCAAATTCAAAACTAATTTGATTTTCTTCTTCAATATTCAAGTATTCTGCATCTACAACCTCTATTTCACGAAAATCTTTTGGGAGTTCATTGATTACAAATTCTTCCTCATGTAATGGAACAGCAGGCTCCTTCAAATCAAAAGTCACTGGGGATAAAAACTCAGACTCAACTTCAATCTCGGCTATAGATTCATTGGTTTCAGTTACACTTCCGGAAACCTGTTCAAAAACAACTTCTAAATCAAGTAATTCTTCAGTCAATAAAATATTAAAATCTATATGCTCTTTCTCCTTAACTAGTTTTTTATCTAAAGGATCAACTGAAGGAACTTCACTTGGTTCTTCTACTTCATCTGTCTCTTCAAGAATATATTTAACTACCTGATCCGTGCCTTCGTTAGAAATTGATTCAGCAAAAGGTATATTTAATTCTGTTCTTTCAGTTAAATCATGAACAAAGGATTGATCTTCCTCAAGGGTATGAATTACTTTTTTAGCTTCTGTATTGACTATTTCATGTTGTTGATCGGAATTAAATCCTGTCGCAATTATGGTAACCGAGATTTTGTCACCTAATTCTGGATCTTCTCCTACACCCATGATAATATTAGTGTTGTTTCCTGCTTCGGATTGGATGAATTCATTGATTTCGCCAATTTCATCAATCGTAATTTCCTCTTCTCCTGAAACTATCAAAAGGAGTACATTTTTACATCCTGTTATTTTATTATCATTTAATAAAGGTGAGTCTAAAGCTTTCACAATTGACTCTTGAGCACGATTTGCTCCTGAGGCACTTGCAGATCCCATTATCGCAGAACCACTGTTTGTTAATACAGTCTTAGCATCTTTAAGGTCAATATTTTGAGTATAATGATGTGTTATAACTTCGGCAATACCTCTTGCTGCAGTGGCTAAAACCTCGTCTGCTTTTGAAAAACCTGCTTTAAAGCCTAAATTGCCATAAACATCTCTAAGCTTATTATTATTTATTACTATTAAAGAATCTACATTATTCTTTAATTCTTCCATTCCTTTCTGAGCTTGATCCAATCTAATTTTACCTTCAAATTGAAAGGGCATTGTTACGATTGCAACTGTCAAAACATCAAGATCTTTTGACATGCGGGCAATTATTGGGGCTGCTCCAGTACCTGTTCCTCCTCCCATTCCTGCAGTGATAAAAACCATTTTAGTCTGTGTAGACAATAAGGTATGTAAGTCATCATAACTTTCCTGAGCAGATTGCCTTCCTACTTCAGGATTAGCTCCAGCTCCTAGACCTTCTGTAAGTGATGCCCCTAACTGAATTTTAATTGGAACAGAACTTTTTTCTAAGGCCTGTGAATCCGTATTACAAACAACAAAATCAACTCCTATAATTCCTTGCTGAAACATATAGTTGATTGCATTACTTCCGCCACCGCCAACTCCAATCACTTTGATTACATTACTTTTGTTTTTCGGGAGATCGAAATTTATATTTTTACTAAAATTATCCATATACTCTGATTATGCTTTATCTAAAAATTCTTTAAACTTATCTTGCCACTTCTCAAAAATAGACTTTCTACCAAACGCAGGGATGCTTTCTAATTCATTACCTTCATCATTCTCATTCAAATCAGATTGATCTGTCGAATCTAATTCACTTTCTGATGCAATATTATCCAAAGCATTCATTAGTAGTCCTACTGCTGTGGAAAATGTAGGACTTGTAGTTAATGAATCTGAATCACCTGCTAAATGTTCGTTTGGATATCCAACTCTGGTATCCATACCTGTTATATATTCTACTAATTGTTTTAGGTGTTTAAGTTGACTTCCACCTCCTGTAAGAACAATTCCTGCAATCAATTTCTTTTTTTGATCTTCATGCCCATAGTTTTTTATCTCAAGAAAAGCCTGTTCAATAATTTCAATAACACGAGCATTTATTATTTTTGAAAGTGTTTTTAAAGAAATTTCTTTTGGTTCGCGACCTCTTAATCCCGGTATAGAAACAATCTCAGTTTCTTTATTTTCGCCTGGCCAAGCAGATCCAAATTTCACTTTTAGTAATTCGGCTTGCTTATGAATGATAGAGCACCCTTCTTTAACATCTTCAGTAATTACATTTCCACCAAAGGGGATTACAGCTGTATGTCTAATAATACCATCTTTAAAAATTGCTAAATCTGTTGTACCACCTCCTATATCAATTAAAGCAACCCCTGCTTCTTTCTCTTCTTGACTAAGCACTGCATCCGATGATGCAATAGGCTCTAAAGTTACTTTACCCATAGTTAGTCCTGCGCTTTTAATGCATCGACCGATATTCCTTATAGAGGATACCTGGCCTACAACTACATGGAAATTTGCCTCTAAACGACCACCATACATGCCTATAGGTTCTTTTATCTCTGCTTGCCCATCTACTTTAAATTCTTGAGGTAGAACATGAATAATCTCTTCACCAGGAAGCATAACTAATTTATGTACCTGATTAATTAGTCTATCAATATCGTCTTCGTTAATAACTTCATCAGCATTTTCACGCGTAATATAATCACTATGCTGAAGACTTCTAATGTGCTGTCCAGCTATCCCAACAATTACCTCGTCTATTTCAAATCCTGCTTTTGTTTCAGCTTCAGTAACTGCTGCTTGAATGGATTGAATTGTTTGGGTTATGTTGTTTACCACTCCACGGTGTACACCTAAACTTTTTGATTTTCCAATTCCAAGAACTTCTACTTTATCGTATTCGTTCTTTTGGCCAACCATTGCAACAATTTTAGTTGTTCCAATGTCTAATCCTACGGATATGTTTTTATTTTTCATAAAAGATCAACTTGACGCAATTACTTGCTGCTTATATTTTAAATTTATTCTTTTAAATTCTGGAATCACATTAAGAGCTTCCAGATACTTACAAAGTATTTTTAACTTTTGATTCTTTTCTTCAAAAGAACCATGATTCCCCCATTCAACTATAAAATCATGAGAACGTATTTTAAAAAGATACTCCCCATTATTTTCTTCAATCTGAATGATTTCTCTTTTTAAAAAATCATCTTGATTTGTTTTTTGTATAAAACCAACTAAAGCTTTAATTTGATTCTCATCTGGAGATCCAAAAAAAAGTGGAACATGAGATGTAAAATAATCCGTTAAAGGAATTTTTACAGCTTCAGCATCGAGATAATAAGCCTCATCTCCAACAATTCGAAGTAAAGGAATTCTTTCTTCGACACTTACTGTCAACACTCTTGAAAGAGAGATGTAAACCTCAGCGTTCAAAATGATTGGATATGCCTGCAATTCAGCTTCAATACTACTCAAAGCTAGGGTATCTTTTATTCCAATAGACAACAACTCTTGGTTTTGTATTAACAATTTATTAACCATATCAACATTTAAAAAATCATGGTGATTATTACTAAACACAACCTCAACTGCACTCAAATCTCTTTGGTTATTTCGCCAATGACTGAATACAACAGTAATAATAATTATTAATGAAATAAAAACTAGTCCTAGATATTTATTAAACTTCATTACACATCATATTAAGTTTGACTTTCTCAACTTCAGCACCAACATCACCAGCTCCAAGAATTGCTATAATTCTTTCTTTCACTAGATTCAGTTTTGAACTCATCTCCTCTTTTGAAATAACTTCTACTTGTGTTCCTAAAATCTTTTCTTTAAGAATAGTAGAAGTAACACCCGCTATAGGTAACTCTCTTGCTGGGTAGATATCCAACAAATAAACCCGATCAAATAGCGACAAAACAGTTACAAATTCACTCATGAAATCTTTAGTTCTTGAATATAAATGTGGCTGAAAAACAACACATTTTTGATCGTCTGGAAAACTCGTGTTTAAGGTTTCATAAACCGCTTTAATTTCTGTAGGATGGTGTGCATAATCATCAATCAAAACACGATCTTTTCTGTCAATCAAAACTTGGAGTCTGCGTTCAACTCCTGGAAAATTAGCCAAGCTTTTGACTAAATCAGATACGGGAATCCCTGCCTTTGAAGCCATCGCTAAAGCCACAAGTGCATTGGAAAGATTATGAAGTCCCAATTGATTGAAAAATTGGTTTTTATATACTCCTTCAGGTGTGTTTAAATCGAATTGAGTCCCAAATGATTTTATCTTTATGTTATCAACACAATAATCAGCTCTTTCAAAAACGCTATAAGTCAATCCAGCTAATGGTATGTTTTTTTCCACAAACAAGGTGTCTTTAACATGGGAAGCAAATTCTCTATAGGTATCCCGTAAACTAGAGGCATCGTTATAAATATCTAAATGATCAGCATCTATTGAGGTAATACAAGCTATCGTTGGATTCAAATGTAAAAAAGAACGATCAAATTCGTCAGCTTCAACCAAAGTATATTCGTTTCCGTGAGATATCATGTTAGTTTTAGAATCTTGAAATATGCCTCCAATAAAAGATGTAAAAGAGACTTTAGATTGTTGAAACAAATGAGTTAAAATAGCAGTTGTTGTTGTTTTTCCATGGGTACCAGCAACAGCCAAGCAAATTGTATCACGAGTTAAATCACCCAAAATCTGGGCTCGCTTAACCACTCGATTACCTTGATCTAAATAAAAATTTAATTGAGGATGAGTATCAGGTATTGCAGGGGTGTAAACTACTTGAGTTTCTATGGAAGTAACAGCTTTAGGTAAGGCTTCTAATGATTCGTCAATTACAATATGCACACCCAATTTTTGTATTGACTCTGTAATCGAAGATCGAGTTTTATCATAACCTACCACATGAGCCCCATGTAAAACAAGATAACGCGCAATAGAAGACATACCTATACCTCCGATCCCTATGAAATAATATGTTTGACCTTTAAAATTCAATTTCTATTGAGATTATTTATTATTAAATCTACTATGGCTTGGGTTGCCTTTGGTCGAGCGAACTTAACAAACTCATTCTGCACCAATTTTTCATCAATCTTTAAAAGAAGGTTGACACATTTTTCAAATTCCTGATCTATGTCGTTCTCGATTAGCATCAGAGCACCCCCTGTTTTCGCTAAAGCTTGAGCATTATGAAGCTGATGGTTATCCGCCACATTAGGGGATGGAATCAAAATCACAGGCTTCCCTATAACCGCTAATTCAGAAATGGAACTTGCCCCTGCTCTAGATATCAAAAAATCTGCAGCAGCATACAAAAGATCCATATCCTGGATAAAGGCGTGTACTTGAACAGAATCATGTTGATTATATTTTTTGTACTGATCATAATATGACTTTCCACATTGCCAGATCAATTGAATATTAAGCTCGGAGAACAGGTAAAGATGAGCAGCTATAATTTGATTGATCTTTTTTGCTCCCAGACTTCCTCCTAGAACAACTAAAGTTCTTTTGGAAAAATCTAAATTAAAATAAGAGCACGCTAACAATCTTTTATTTTTAGAAACCACTAAAGCTTCACGAATTGGGTTTCCTGTAATCGTAATTTTATGCTTTGGAAAAAAACGTTCCAAGCCTTCAAAAGCAACACCAATATGATCAACACGTTTGCTGAGTAATTTATTTGTAATGCCTGGGTATGAGTTTTGCTCCTGAATAAGGGTCTTGATTTTTAGATAATAGGAAATCAAAAGAATAGGTCCACTTGCAAAACCACCAGTTCCAATTGCAAAATCAGGCTTAAATGAAAGTAAAATAAATACAGATTGGAAAAAACTAACTATCAGCTTAAAAGGAAAGAGCATGTTTTTTAGAAACGAACCTCTTTGAAAACCAGAAATCCAAATTCCTTTTATCGAATAGCCTGCCTTAGGGACTTGCTGCATCTCCATTTTTCCATAGGCTCCAACAAATAAAATCTTAGTATCAGGAAAGGTTTGCTTTAATTTATCCGCAATGGCTATTGCAGGGTATAAATGACCCCCAGTACCGCCTCCCGATATGATAAATTTATATGGCTTCACTTAAAATAGCTAGAGGGTTATCTTCGTTTGACGCTTTAAATTCATGCTCTTCTTCTGTCTTATAATAAGCAGAGCTGACACTCAGAATTACTCCAAATGAAATACAAGTCATCCAGGCTGCTGTACCTCCACTACTTACCATAGGCAATGTTTGTCCCGTAACTGGAAGGACCTGAACGGCAACTCCCATATTAATCATTGCTTGAAATATAATAGGAACTCCAACTCCAATAACGACAAGTTTTCCAAAAACCGTCGGGGTTCTATAAGCTATTACCATAATTCTAAAAAGAATTAATAAGTAGGAAATAATCAAACCTATCCCTCCCAGAAGACCAAACTCTTCTACAATAATTGCATAAATAAAATCGGAACTACTCTGTGGAAGAAAATTTTTCATTACACTTTTTCCAACCCCCAAGCCGGTTATACCTCCAGTTGCAATTGCAATTTTAGCTCGTTCAACCTGATAATTATCTGATGTATCAGAATCTGGTTGATTAAAATTATCTATTCTGCTTATCCAAGTGTCTACTCGATTTGGAATTAAATCGGGAAACGCCTTTGCTGAGAAAACAAAAAGAAATAATAAAAAGAAAGCTCCAGTCAAAAGAATTAATAGGTATCTAATAGGATAACCTCCCAAAAAAGCAAGCATAAAAACCATCATAGAAATCAGTACTGCAGTAGAAAGATTAGAAGGTAAAATAAGAGAAACCACAACAAAAACTGGGAGCCATAAAGGCAAAATAGAAGCTTTAAATGTTTGAGAGTTTTCATAATTTTTTGATAGGTAGTGGGCTACATATATCATCAAGACGACTGAGGCTAAAGTTGACGTTTGAAAACTTAGCCCTACAAAAGGAATTTGAATCCAACGACTAGCGTTAGCCCCATAAATAATTGTTCCTTGGGATGCCGTATAAATCAGCAGCAGAACAACAACGGGTAGTAATAAAATAGAAATTGCTTTAAAATATTGATAAGGTATTTTATGGACACCTACCATAAATCCAAATCCAAAAATTAAAATGACCATATGCTTAAATAAATAATACCACGGACTTCCATCACCCACTAAATAAGCAAGATTAGAACTTGCGCTAAAAACAGGAAAGAAAGAAAATAATGCTAATAAAGCAAGAATGCCCCATAGCACTAAATCTCCACTAAGTATTTTGTGTTTTTTATTCATTATAAATTGCGAACAGCTTGTTTGAATTGATTTCCACGATCTTCATAGTTTTTAAATAAGTCAAAACTTGCACATGCTGGTGAAAGCAATACTGTTTCTTTTTTTTGTGCAATTTTATGTGCTATTTTTACAGCCTCCTCTATAGATTGAGTTTCCACGATAAAATCTACAACTGGACCAAAAATTTCAAGTAATTTTTGGTTATATAAGCCTAAACAAATAATCGCTTTTACTTTTTCTCTTACCAATGGAAGTAACATGCTGTAATCATTCCCTTTATCTACTCCCCCAACAATCCATACCGTCTGAGAATTTACACTATCTAATGCATAGAAGGCTGCATTAACATTTGTAGCTTTAGAATCATTGATGTAATTTACATTTTGAATCTTTAAAAATTGTTCCAAACGATGAGGAACTCCTTTAAAACTCATCAAGCTTTCACGAATGGAATCTTTACTAACTTTAAGAAGTCTAGCAACGGTTACCGCAGCCATCGCATTTAGTAAATTATGCCTTCCTTGAAGCTGAAATTGTGTTGAATTTATCATTGTATCCGAATTATCGTGTTTAATTATTATATGCTCATTTGAAGCATATGTTCCGTTAGTTTCTGGCTTTTCAAAGCCAAAAGAAATTTTACTTACATCAGAAGTTGATCTACTTAGGGCTTTTACTAAAATAGGATCTTCTGCATTGAATACTAAAAACTGATTATGCGATTGCTTTTCAATAATGCGCATTTTTGAAGCAACATATTTTGAAAAATTATTTTCATATCTATCCAAATGATCCGGAGTGATATTAGTAATTACGGCTACTTCTGGCTGAAAATGATAAATGTCATCTAGTTGAAAACTACTTATTTCCAATACATAAACCTCTCGATCAGCTTCGGCAACTTGCCTAGCAAAACTATTCCCTATATTACCTGCTATTCCAACATTTATCCCAGACTGCTCTAATAGGTGATGCGTGAGAAGTGTTGTAGTTGTTTTTCCGTTACTTCCCGTTATACCGATTAAGGTAGCCTTAGTAAATTGGCTAGCAAATTCTATTTCAGAAACCACTTTGATATCAAAAGATCTAATCTTCTGAATCAAGTCAATTTGGTTAGGAATTCCTGGGCTTTTCATCACCAAAGAAGCTTTAAGAATAATATTTATATCGTGACCTCCTTGCTCAAAAGAAACGCCTAAGTCATTAAATTCTTTTTGAATATTAAATGAAATATCTCCTATATCGGATACAAAAACATCAAAACCTTCCTTGATACCAAGAATAGCAGACCCAACTCCACTTTCGCCTGCTCCCAATATTACTAGTTTCTTGGACATTATCGAATTTTTAGGGTTACAATCGTTAATACACTAAGAAGAATACCTAAGATCCAAAATCGTGCAACAATTTTACTTTCGTGGTAGCCAAGTTTTTGATAATGATGGTGCAGAGGTGCCATTAAAAATATTCGTTTCCCTTTTCCAGAACTTTTACGAGTATATTTAAAATAACCCACCTGAATGACCACTGAAAGTGTTTCCAGGAAAAAAATACCACACAAAAGAGGGAGCAACAATTCCTTTCTAATCATTATGGCAATAACAGCTATAATTGCACCTATAGTTAAACTTCCTGTATCTCCCATAAAAACTTGGGCTGGATAAGTATTGTACCATAAGAAGCCAATCAAAGATCCAAGAAACGAAGCAACAAAAATTGTAATCTCACCCGCATTTGGTATATACATTATATTCAAATAATTTGAAAAAATAACATTACCCGAAATCCAAGCGAAAATTCCCAAAGTAAAAACCATAATAGCTGAACTTCCTGCTGCCAGTCCGTCAATACCATCAGTTAGGTTTGCACCATTTGAAATTGCAGTAATAATAAAAACCACAAAAGGAATAAAAATTAGCCAGGCATAAGGCTTTGAATTTGGAATCCAATCTATTAATTTAGCATAATCAAATTCATTGTTTTTAAAAAAAGGAATAGTAGTTAAAGTCGATTTGTGTTCGCTTGAAAAATTCTCAATTCCTCCTTCATCTTTTGCGTAAGGTTGATCCAACCGAATAGTTACCTCTGAATGAAAATATAAAGTTGACCCAACAACTATACCTAAAAATAATTGACCTATGATTTTGAAAATTCCTTTTAAACCCTGTTTTTCGTTTCTAAAGACTTTAATATAATCATCTAAAAACCCAATCGCCCCCATCCATAAGGTTGTGAATATCAACAGTAAGATGTATATGTTTTGCAAATGAGCAATTAAAATTACCGGTACTAATGTGCTGACAATAATTATAATTCCTCCCATTGTTGGAGTACCTGATTTTTGAGTCTGACCTACCAAGCCAAGTTCGCGAACCGTTTCACCAATTTGTTTTCGATTTAAATATTCAATGATTTTTTTTCCGAAAATGGTAGAAAATAATAAGGATATTAGTACAGCAAGAGCAGCTCTAAATGACAAAAACTGAAAAAGACTTGCCCCAGGTAACTGATAGTTTTTTTCTAAATATTCAAATAAATAATATAACATATTAGAATAATTTCATTAATATTTCTTGAACAACTTTTCGATCATCAAATTGTGTTTTAATTCCTTTAATTTCTTGATAAGTTTCGTGACCTTTTCCAGCAATCAGTAAAATATCTTTTGCCTGCAATAACATACATGCAGTTTTGATTGCCTCTTTTCGATCGCTAATTTTCAAAGTTTTTTTATAATTTTCTGGAGCTAACCCATGTTCCATCTCTGAAATTATTTTTTCAGGATCTTCTGAACGAGGATTGTCTGAAGTAAAAACAACGCAATCACTTAACTGAGCAGCAATAGCTCCCATTTTTGGCCGTTTTTCCTTATCTCTATCTCCTCCACAACCTACTACTGTAATAACTTTTTCATTTCTTGATCGAACCGAATTAATTGTTTTTAAAACATTTTTCAATGCATCAGGCGTATGAGCATAATCGATTATTACTAATGAACCTTTTGGCCCATTTATAGTTTCAAAACGACCACTTATATTTTGAAGTTTACTTATCCCCGCTAAAACTTCTATTTGTCTTTGATTCAAAAGAGAAGCAATAGCATAAACTGCCAAAACATTAGATGCATTAAAAGTCCCTATGAGATGAGTCCATAATTCATTATTATCAATCTTCAAAAGCATCCCTGTAAATTCATACTCCAAGATTTTAGCATTGAAATCAGCGTAATTTTCAAGAGCATAAGATGTTATTTTTGCATTAGAGTTTTGAATCATAAAAACACCATTTTTGTCATCTACATTAACAAGTGCAAAAGCAGATTTTGGAAGTAGATCAAAAAATTGTTTTTTAGTATCTCTATAAGCTGCAAAAGTTTTATGATAATCTAAATGATCCTGACTAAGATTCGTAAAAACTCCTCCTTTGAAGTGAAGTCCGTGAACACGACCCTGGTCAATTCCATGAGAAGAAACTTCCATAAAACAAAAATCTAAATCCAGTTTTACCATAGCATCCAAATGACTATTAATAGCTATTGGATCTGGAGTAGTATGAGTAGAAGGAATTACTTGTTTGCCATATTTAATTTCAACTGTTGAAAGTAAACCTGCAGCATAACCCATTTGCGTAAATAGTTCACAACACAAGCTTGCTATGGTTGTCTTGCCATTAGTTCCTGTAATTCCAATTAAATCCAATTTACGTGATGGATTATCATAATAATTAGATGCAATTATAGATAGTGCAATACGGGTATCATTTACTCGAATAAAAGTAACACCAGTAGGTCTTTGATTGGGCTCTTCTTCAACCACAAAAATGAAACATCCGTTCTCAATTATTTCATCTATATATTCATGACCATCATATTTATCTCCTTTTATTGCGATAAAGAGAGTATTTAATTCTACTTTACGAGAGTCAAAAGCAATTGAACTAATTTGCTTATTTATAGAGCCATATGTTTGCTCAATAGAAACTCCAAATAAAATATCTTTAACTTCTTTCATGAAAGCTCTAATAAAATTTTTTGATTAAATATTATTATGGAACCATGCTTAATTGACTGTTGCATTACCTTTCCCGTTCCTTTTAATTTAACTTTCAATCCCATTCTTTCTAATATCATCAAGGCATCCATTGCTGGCATTCCTTTTACATTAGGAATTAATTTGTTTGCTGAAGATTTATTAAAACTATTGATATCAAAATCTGAGGAAGCTAAATTCAACTCTGGCACATAAACTTTTCTTGGAGTTGTATTAAAAATGTTTAATGCTATTTCTTTAAAAACTGGTGCAGCAACAGTTGCCCCATAATATCCTATTTTTTTATTTGGTCTATGTATAACAACTATGCAAGAATATTGGGGTGCTTCTGCAGGAAAATATCCAACGAAACTTGACACATACTGTGTCTCTTCTTCTGTGTAATCTACCTGACATGTTCCAGTTTTTCCAGCTATTGAAAAATTTTCATCTTTAATTACATGGGCAGTACCCCATTTTTTATCTACAACGTTAAACATCATTTTTTGAACTTGCTCTAAGGTCTCTTTAGAACATATTGATGGATTTATGACTTTTTTATCAAAGTATTTAACTGGTTGTTCCCCAAAATTACTTATTCGATCAATGAACTTAGGTTTAACCATTTCGCCTCCGTTAGCTATTGCATTATAAAAGGTAAGTGTTTGCAAAGGTGTCATTAATACTCCATACCCAAAAGCCATCCATGGCAAATCCAAACCGTCCCAATCTGAATCAGTTGGATAGGGAATTTTAGGAAAGGCTTCTCCTTTAAAAGGTAGGCCTAAAGGCTTATTAAGCCCCATATTATATAAACGATTCACAAACTTTGAAGGATTGTTTTTGTAGTTATCATAAATTATTTTCACTATCCCTGTATTAGAGGAAACCTCAAAAACTTTAGAGGCAGTCAATAAACCATAACCTCCTTTCTTAGAATCTCGGACTTTATATTTATTATAAAACGTAAGCTCACCTCCAGAGGTATCAACCAAATCATCAACACTAATTACCTTATCCTCCAATGCTGCAATCATAGCCATTAACTTGAAAGTTGATCCAGGTTCATGAGCTTCTCCAATTGCGTAATTCAGTTTTTCATAATATTTACCTTCTGAGGTTCTTCCTAAATTTGAAATTGCTTTGATGTTTCCTGTTTTAGTCTCCATTACAACAACACTTCCATGATCAGCTTCAAATTTTTCTAACTGATTCAATAATGAGTGGTGTGCAATATCTTGCATATTAATATTAAGCGTAGTGTATACATCATAGCCCTCTGTTGGCTCTTTCTCATTGTTGTCATTGATAGGCTTCCATTGACCGTTTGCAATTTTTTGTTTCATTCTCCTGCCATTCTCCCCTTTCAGATATTGACCAAAAGCTCCTTCTAAACCTACCCGTAAATAATTTCCGTTAGGATCTTTTTGCTCATAACCTATTGTTCGCTCTGCAATTTTTCCGATGGGATTCTCACGAGTCAATTGAGTCTCAACAATTAATCCTCCACGTAGCGAAGACATATTAAACAAAGGCAAACTCTTTATTTTTTTATATGTTGAAAAATTAAGATTCCTCCCTATCAATATGTAACGACTCTTTTTAGCTCTTGCCTTTTCAAACTTTTTAAGATAAAATGATGTAGGCTTTTCAAATAAAACACCTAATCCCTTAGACAAGCTATCTTTATATTTTTGAAATAATTTGTCAGATGGTATTTTTGCATCCCAACGAATTTCATAACGAGGAACTGTTGTGGCCAGCAAGCTCTCGTTATCTGAATATATATTTCCACGACTAGGTTGTAAAATAAAGTTCTTGACGGTTCTTTGTTGTGCCAAATCTCGATAATAATCTCCCTCTGAAACTTGAATAATAAATAATTTTGAAACCAAAATACAAGCAAAAACAAATAACCCAAGTACTATCAGGTAAAAACGATTCGTTATTTTATTTGTTTCAATATTCATTTTCATTAGACCTTAAAATTAGTTTTATCGGAGGATCGTTTGGTGGCTTGATTCCCTTTTCTCTGAGCGATTCAGTAATCCTAGACTCCATTTTCAATTCCATCAAATAAGCTCTTTTCTCGACGAAATTGCTTTTTATTTCTTTAAGTTCATTATTCAACTTTGCAATCTGAAAAATTTTGCGGTCAGCTAAATGGCCAGTTGATATAATCAACAAGGCCAAAAAAGACAAAAACAAAATCATACGCCAATTCTTTAATGCATCATCCTTAATTAAAAACTCAATATTTAAAAATGACAATAGTCTGTTCATATTTTCTCTGCTGTTCTCAGTTTAGCACTACGTGCTCTAACATTTAATTTTATTTCTTGTTCAGAAGGAACCGTAAGACCTCCAACTTTTTTTAGAGGTATAAATCTATTTCCAAAAAAATCTTGTTCTGCCTCTCCCTCGAAAACACCTTCTTTAATAAAACGCTTGACCAATCGATCTTCTAAAGAATGGTATGAAATACAAACCAATCGTCCTCCAGGTTTTAAAACTTCTGAAGCTTGTTGAAGGAATAATTTAATCCCCTCCAACTCCTGATTTACTTCAATTCTAATAGCTTGAAAAACTTGTGCCAATATCTTATTCAAAAAACGCTCAGGTATTAAGGGTGTTATTAGCTCTATTAATTCAGTAGTTGTTTCTATTTTCTGATTTTCTCTATACTCGATAATTGTAGATGCAATTTTATGAGCTCCTTTAACCTCACCATAAAGTTTTAGTATTGAAATCAATTCTTTCTCAGAATATGAATTCACAACTTCATACGCAGATAAACTAGCTTCTTGATCCATTCGCATATCCAACCTTCCTTTGAAACGAGTAGAAAAACCCCTTTGCTCTGTGTCAAATTGATGAGATGAAACTCCAAAATCTGCTAATATTCCGTCAACTTTTTTTATGCCATGAAACTTAAGATATTGCTTGAGGTATTTAAAATTTGCCTGAATTAATTCAAAACGCGGATCTGACAATGTATTTTTAATCGCATCTTGATCTTGATCAAAAGCTATCAATTTTCCATTTTTAGAAAGAGACTTTAAAATTTTTCTTGAATGACCTCCACCTCCAAAAGTAACATCAACATAAATACCTTCTGGGCTATCAACCAGATCCTCTATGCTGCGGTCCAGTAAAACTGGATTATGATATTTGATCTCCATCCTTATCTCCCATTACTTCTTCAGCTAAATCACCAAAATCTAATTTAGCCTCACTAATTGCATCTTCATAACGATCTTTATCCCAAATTTCAAGAATATTTAATGCAGAAGAAATCACAACTTCTCTAGATATTCCAGCATGAATTATCAAATCTTTAGGAATCAATAAGCGACCTGACTGATCAACATCTACTGATCTTACCCCAGCCGTAAACCTTCTAATAAAGTCATTGTTCTTCTTGTTAAAACGATTAAGTTGATTAATATTTTCCATCATTAAACCCCATTCTTTAATCGGATACAATTCTAAGCACGAATTAAATACAGCACGTTTTAAGATAAATTGCTCTGCAAGGTTTTGAGCTAATTGTTTTTTTAAAGCAACAGGAACCATTATACGCCCTTTAGCGTCGGCTTTACATTCATATGTCCCAATAAAGTGCTGCATATTAATTGTTTGCGAATTATCAGATCAAATATAAAATATATTTCCCACAATACTCCACTAAATACCACTTTGTTAATAAGTTTTCTATTTTCTATAAAAAAAATATGTTCCCTCATAAGAGAAAAAAAAAATACTGAATCATTAATTATTAACTATATTTGAAAGGTATTCCTTCAATGGAATGCAACTTAGTATGGAAGAATTATATAAAGAAGAGAAAGATTTCAAATACCATGAAATTGGCCAGGGTCAGCCTATTATTATTCTTCATGGATTAATGGGAGGATTGAGTAACTTTGCTGGTGTCTCAGACTTTTTCCCAAAGTTGGGATATAAGGTTATACTTCCTGAATTACCTATATACGAATTGCCATTAATCAAGACTAATGTCAAAACCTTTTCCGACTACCTTAAAAGGTTTTTAGTTGTTAAAGGAATAGATAACGCAATCCTTTTAGGAAATTCACTTGGAGGTCACATTGGTCTTGTATTTGCAAAAAATTATCCAGAACTCATAAAGGGTCTTGTTCTTGCAGGAAGCTCTGGACTATACGAAAATTCAATGGGCGAAAGCTACCCTAAACGAGGAAACTATGAATACATAAAGACTAAAGCTCAAGAGGTTTTTTACAACCCCGATGTAGCAACTAAAGAAATTGTTGATGAAGTATTTGAAGTTGTTAACGATCGAAATAAATTAATAAGGACCTTGTCAATAGCTAAAAGTGCTATACGTCACAACATGGCGAAAGATCTTCCGAAAATGCTAACACCGACTGGAATTATTTGGGGTGAAAATGATAAAGTTACCCCTCCAAATGTTGCTGACGAATTTCATAAACTATTACCTGATTCTGATCTTTATTGGATTAAAGAATGTGGGCATGCTCCGATGATGGAACATCCAGATCAATTTAATGAAAAACTTTTGACTTGGCTTAAAAAACGTAACTTTTAGAAATAATGCGAGTTACTTCATCCGAATTTATTATTAGCAATACGGATGTTTCCAAATGTCCAAACGAACGTATTCCTGAATATACATTTATAGGAAGGTCAAATGTTGGAAAATCTTCTTTAATAAATAGTCTTTGTAACCGTAAAAATCTGGCAAAAACTTCTGGAAGACCAGGAAAAACTCAACTTATAAATCATTTCAAAATAAACAAGTCTTGGCACATTGTTGATTTACCAGGATATGGATATGCTCGAACTTCTAAGACTTCAAAAAAAGCATTTCAAAAACTAATAACAACTTACTTTGAGAAAAGAAAACAATTAGTATCTGCTTTTGTCTTGATTGATATAAGACATGATCCTCAACCTATTGATTTAGAGTTTATGGAATGGCTAGGCACCCATTTTATTCCATTTTCAATTATTTTCACTAAAGCAGATAAAGAAAAGCCGATGTCTGTCAAACGTAAAACTGAAGCATATATTCAGAAAATGTTAGATCATGCCTGGGAAGAGGCACCACCTCACTTCATCACTTCATCTTTACACAAAACAGGTGGAGATAAACTCTTAGCATACATTGCTAAATTAAATAAAGAGTTCACTAATTAACAGAAATTACCCTTTATCAATGTTTAATTTTTCTGCAAAATAGTCACAAAAGTCATTCATTGTTGCTGCCATTTTATCATCTTGAGTAGCACTAAGAAATGTCTGAGTCATAGTAACTAAAGACTGGTGGAAAAATACATTCATTTGATCTATTGGCATTTCTTTTACCCATAAATCCATTCTTAAAGTTTCTTGATTTTTCCCATCCCATAAAGACATTAATAAAGCTTGTGCTTCCTCATTATTTACTCCTCCATCAGGTGCAGACCAAAAAATTTTTTCAGGAATTTTATTTTCATCTAATTGTACTTCTATTGATATATTAGTTTGCATTAGCATGATCTTATTTTGCTGGTTTATAATTTGATTTATTAAATAATTCTTCTGCAGGAATAACTAAAAGTTCATCTAGTGTAAATTCAGGATTTTTATCTACAAAAGATCGGACAATTTGCCAGCCTAACCACTGCCCCACCCTACCAGGTGTTTCATTGTCTATTTCTAAATAAAATTTAGAAAAAGGAGCTGGCTCAATGAATCTTGATAATAAAGAAGATTGGGTCTTATAAAGAAGTTCGTTTTCAATAAAATATTGCCATATATATCGTTCATTATTTCGAACCCAATCAATTTCAGTATTTGAATAACTGATCTTGATTTTATCTAATTCAGAAGGCATCAATAAATCTTTTAGATATTGCTTTTTACCATAATAAATCATTTGTCCTAAAAAAGTACGATCTTCAGGAATTTTAACGACTGAAGTACCCAACTCGTCAATAACATGAGACATCATATAGAGTAATTCCATATCCTTTACTATATAATTTGGAATACCTTCATAAATTAGATTTTTAGACCCTAAGTAAGTGTCTAGAGAAATAATTAGTAAAGAATCGGTAAATATTACTTTGCTTTGATAGTCAACATTATTAACCACAGTTACAATGTGAGGGTCCTGTATTTGTGGGAAATAGTATTTTATGTGCTTATAAAGTTGTTTTAGATTATCTTCAACTGGTTTCAAAGAGGGGAAAATATTTTTAATTTGTCTGTGCAATAAAGTTTGAATGCTATCACGCTGTCTTTTTATCCATATACTATCAGGGTACTGATTTGGAAACAAGTAAGGATATGACTTTTTAAGTTGTAAATATTCATCTGGATTAGCATTATAAAACTTAAGATCAAAGCGATCAATGTTAATTTTAACGGGTATTGAATTAATCTTAGTTTCAATGGAACTTTCGCCTGAACAGGAAAAAATAAAAAGTACTAAAAGGATATGAAAGTTGGCTTTTGAAAAAAATAATCTAAAAAATGAATTCATCTGCTATTAAAAGTTTTCTGTGAAGAAGAAGTTTCCTAATTTTATACAAAGTTACATCCAAAAAATCGCTAAAACATATGAAATCACCAGAAAAAGTAATTAAACACATTGTAGATTGGCTCAACAACTATGTCGATAAATCTGGAATGAATGGTTTTGTAGTGGGTGTTTCTGGTGGAATTGATTCAGCACTTACATCAACTCTATGCGCACTTACTGGCAAACCTGTACTTTGTTTGGAAATGCCGATTTACCAGGAATTAAATCAGGTTACTAGAGCAAAAGAACATATTGCTTGGCTTGAAAAAAAATATTCAAACGTAAAACACTATTCACTTTCTTTAACAGGAATATTTAATAGCTTACAAGAGACTTTACCCCCCACTACAAACGAAGAAAGTAAATTCTTAAGTTTAGCAAATACTCGTGCACGTTTACGTATGACAACACTTTATTACTTTGCAGCACTCGAACGAAAACTTGTTGCTGGAACTGGAAATAAAATTGAAGATTTTGGAGTTGGTTTTTACACTAAATACGGAGATGGTGGTGTTGACCTTAGCCCTATTGCTGATCTTATGAAGTCTGAAGTTTTTTTATTAGCCGAAACTTTAGGTGTAATAAAATCAATACAAAATGCAGCTCCAACTGACGGTTTATGGGGAGACGACCGGACAGATGAAGATCAAATAGGTGCAACTTACGATGAACTAGAATGGGCTATGAAAAATATTGAAGCTAATTCAGTAAATAATACCATTAGACAAAATGAAGTTTTATTAATTTATAAGAAGCTTCACGGACAAAATCTACATAAAATGCAACCTATTCCGGTCTGTGAAATACCTGAAAGTTTGTAGGCGTTTGTTGATTTAATAATTAAATTACTCTATTCAATTTTCTGGAGACAACTCTCTTTAGTTGATAGTAACTCATAACGTCTTCCAATATTTCGGCATTATGCTCTTCTGTATCTTTTATCTTTTCCTGTAATTCTTCAATTTTTTTATCAATAAGAAGTTTTCGTAAGGTCAAAATTGTTTCATTGACTAATTGAGGAACTTGACTGTCTCTAGATTTTACGAAAATATTTTTCTTCTCCCAATCGTGTAATTGGTATTGCTCGTCATTCATCAAAATATTACTAACCAACGAACTGAGCTCTCCATCTAGTCTTCTTATTAGTTTATCAATCGCTATCTGTCCTTCGAGTTGAAAGTGCTTAATGAGTAAATAAAAAAGAGTCTTGAAATTACTATTGGCTAACTCAACCTCATCTTGCTGTAAGTCTAAAAATATTTTTTCGAAAACTTTTGCTTTTACTTCCTTAACTTCTTCTATTTGCTCATTTTCAGAAAAACTTAAGATTGATTCTTTGAAAATTTCTTCTCGATCACCATACATTATAAGTATTGTAATGATTTGTCTTTCTAACTCAAAAGTATGATCGATACTCATGCTTTGAGGAGATTCATTCTTCACCACTCTAAAAGAATCCTCTTTTTGTACTATTTTAGGCTTGATGTCCTTCCCTTTAATCGATAATTGAGCTAAAGAATTAAATAAAACATTTTCGGAAATACCCATAAGTTTAGCACAACTCTGTACATAAACTTCTTGCTGTATCCGATCTGGAATTTTAGAAATGCTCTCTACAATATCTCTGATGGTTGCAGCTTTTTTCACTGGGTCATTTACAGCATCTTCAAGTAATAATGAAGCTTTAAATTGAATAAAGTCTTTTGAATTTTCTTTAAAAAAAAGCTCTATAGCTTCTCGAGAATTTTTCTTAGCAAAACTATCTGGATCTTCACCATCTGGGAATGAACAAACCTTTACATTCATTCCTTGCGCTAGAATTATGTCAATCCCCCTAAGAGAAGCTCTTAACCCAGCTGCATCGCCATCGTAAAGTACAACAATGTTTTGTGTCAACCTTTGGATTAGTCTAATCTGAAGCTCTGTTAATGCAGTGCCAGAGGAGGAGACAACATTTGTAACTCCAGACTGAACCATTTGAATCACATCTGTATAGCCCTCAACTAAATAACAAACGTCCTCCTTTGCAATACTCTGCTTTGCTTCATAAATTCCATAAAGAACTTTACTTTTATGATAGATCTCACTCTCGGGTGAATTAAGATATTTAGCTGTTTTTTTATTATTATCAAGAATTCTTCCTCCAAAACCGACTACTCTTCCAGAAAGACTTTTAATGGGAAACATAACTCTTCCTCTAAAACGATCAACTTGATAATTTTCATTTACAATAGTTAATCCTGTTTTTACCAGAAAATCAATTTGAAATCCTTTTTTTAAAGCCGCTTTAGAAAAAGCATCTTTTTCTTGAGGAGAATACCCAAGATCAAATTTTTTAATCGTTTCGTCAGTAAAACCTCGCTCCTTAAAATAAGTCAATCCAATAGCTTTACCTTCATAATCCTCCCAAAGTATTTCCTTAAAATAATTATTGGCATGTTCAGCAACCAATAACATACTTTCACGCTCATTTAACTTTTCTTTCTCTATATCGGTTTGTTCCGTTTCTTCAATTTCAATATTATACTTTTTAGCTAAGTAACGAATGGCTTCTGGATAAGAAAAATGTTCGTGTTCCATTAAAAAAGCGACTACGTTCCCTCCTTTACCACTACTAAAATCTTTCCAAATTTGCTTAACTGGAGAAACCATAAAACTGGGACTTCGTTCCTTAGTAAAAGGACTTAATCCTTTAAAATTAGTGCCAGATTTTTTTAATCTCAGAAAATCACCAATAACCTCCTCTACTCGAGCAGTTTCATAAACTTGGTCTATAGAAGTTTTTGAAATCAAAATTTAAATTTTATTAAATATTTTACTGTTTTCTAGTAATTACATAATTGACCATTAATTCAAGTGAATCACGATAAGAATTTTTAGGAAATGTCATCAAAATATTTAAAGCTTTCGTTCTAAACATTTCCATACGTTTTTGAGCATAATCCAGACCTCCAAAGTCTTTTACAAATCGAATAACTTCTTTTACTCGTTTTTTATCTTTATTGTAATTTTTAACTGAATTAATTAACCATTTTTTACCTTTCGAACTTACATTATTAATTGTATAAATTAATGGCAAGGTCATTTTCTGTTCCTTAATGTCAATACCCGTTGGCTTACCTATTTTAACTTCACCATAATCAAAAAGATCATCTTTAATTTGAAATGCCATTCCTAACAATCCTCCAAACTCTTTCATTTTTTCTACTGCTTCTGTATCTTTTGAAACAGATTGACCTCCCATTGCACAACAAGCAGCCAATAATGTAGCAGTTTTTTGGCGTATAATTTCAAAGTAAATTTCTTCTGTGATATCTAAATTACGAGCCTTTTCAATCTGTAGTAATTCTCCTTCACTCATTTCTCGAACTGCAACCGATATAATTTTTAATAGATCATAATCTTCGTTATGAATACAAAGCAGTAAGCCTTTAGACAAAAGATAGTCTCCAACTAAAACGGCAATTTTGTTCTTCCATAAAGCATTAATTGAGAAAAAACCTCGACGCTGATTACTGTCGTCTACAATATCGTCATGAACTAAAGTAGCTGTATGAATCAGTTCTATAACAGATGCACCCCTGTAAGTTCTTTCGGACACTTCTCCATCTCCCAAAAGTTTTGCTGTAAGAAAAACGAACATAGGACGCATTTGTTTCCCTTTTCGATTTACAATAAAATGTGTAATTCGGTTAAGCAATGCCACTTTAGAAGACATTGAGGCGCTGAACTTTTGTTCAAAGTACTCCATTTCTTGATAAATCGGTTCTTTTATTTGCTCAGTTACTTTCATATACTACTAATATACAACTTCATTCAAGAATTATTTTTAAATAATTTGTTAGCAAGTTGCCCACATGCTGCATCAATATCCTTTCCTCTAGATCGTCTGATAGTATTTGTGATGCGTGCTGAGGTTAATTTTTTTTGATACATAGACATGATTTCTTTTGAGGCCTGTTCAAAAGTGTCATCTCCAATAGGATTATACTCTATTAAATTTACCTTTGAAGGAAATTTCCTGCAGAAATTAATTAATGCTCTTATTTCATCAAGATTATCGTTAATTCCTTTCCAAACTATAAACTCAATTGTCACCATTTTTTGTGTTGCTTTATACCAGTATTCCAATGAAGACATGAGTTCATGTACAGGAAATTTCTTTGAGAAAGGCATTATCTTTTCTCTAGTTTCTTGGATTGCTGAATGTAATGAAACGGCTAGATTAAACTTGACCCCGTCATCTGCCATTTTTCGGATTAGCTTAGGAATCCCTGAAGTAGAAAGCGTTATTCTTTTTGAAGCCATTCTCAATCCCTCGGAGGAGGTTATTTTGTCAATAGCACCTAACACGTTATTATAATTCATTAGAGGCTCACCCATCCCCATAAAAACAATATTGGAAAGAGGAATGTTAAAGTAGGTTTTACTTTGTTGATCTATAGCAACAACCTGGTCAAAAATTTCGTCCATATTTAAATTTCGCATTCTTTCTAACTGAGATGTAGCGCAGAACCTACAATCTAAACTACAGCCTACCTGAGATGAAACACAAGCTGTTGTTCTATCTTTTGTTGGAATCATTACAGATTCAACAATTCTATTGTCATGAAGCTTAATCGCGTTTTTAAAAGTCCCATCTTTACTTCTTTGTTGTTTATCAACCGCAATATGATTAATTGTAAAGTGTTTCTCTAACAAAAGTCTTGTGTCTTTTGAAAGATTAGTCATTTTGTCAAAATCATGAACACCCTTATTCCACAGCCATTGATAAACTTGTGAAGCTCTAAACTCCTTATGACCTTCTGCTTTAAAAAAGTTCTGAAGGGCTTCTTTAGAAAATGCCCGAATATCTTTTTTAGCCAATTCCATAAAACCCGTCTCTTTAGATTAATTTAAATAATCAACATAGCATCTCCATACGAATAGAAGTTGTATTTTTCTTTAATCGCTATTTGATAAGCTTCCTTGATGAAATCTGGATCTGCAAAAGCAGAGGCCATCATTAATAAGGTAGATTTTGGAGTATGAAAATTAGTTATCATACAATCGGCTATAGAAAACTCAAAGGGTGGAAAAATAAACTTATGTGTCCATCCCTCATATGGATTTAGTGTACCAATAGATGACACTGAGCTTTCCAAACCTCGCATAACGGTTGTCCCTACAGCACAGATTCTTTGCTTGTTCGCTTTTGCATTATTCACAATTTTAACAGCTTTACCCTCAATGATAAGTTCTTCAGAATCCATTTTATGTTTAGATAAATCTTCAACTTCTACTGGATTGAAGGTTCCCAAACCAACATGTAAAGTTAATTCAGCAATATTAATCCCTTTAATCTCAAGTTTTTTTAATAAATGTTTAGAAAAGTGCATTCCAGCAGTAGGAGCAGCCACAGCTCCTTCTTTTTTAGCATATATTGTTTGATAACGTTCTTTATCATAAGCTTCCGGTTCTCTTTTAATATATTTAGGAAGAGGGGTTTCTCCTAGCTCTTTTAGTTTTTTCCGAAACTCAACATAAGATCCATCGAAAAGAAATCGAAGAGTTCTTCCTCTAGATGTAGTATTATCTATTACCTCAGCAACTAAGCTATCGTCATCTCCAAAATATAGTTTATTTCCAATTCTAATTTTACGCGCAGGATCTACTAGAACATCCCACAACCGTTGCTCTTCATTAAGTTCTCTTAATAAAAACACCTCAATACGAGCACCTGTTTTTTCTTTATTTCCAAAAAGACGAGCAGGGAAAACTTTAGTATTATTTAAAACCATGACATCTCCTTCTGCAAAGTAATCAATCACGTCTTTAAACTGTTTGTGTTCAATTTTTCTAGTTTCTCTGTTAAGGACCATTAATCGTGATTCGTCGCGATTTTCAGCAGGATGCTCTGCCAACCTTTCTTCTGGTAATGTAAAACCGAAATGTGATAATTTCATAAATAAACTATTTTTGTTAATCTAACACCATGATTATAATATCGGTATTAAAGGGTAAATATACTACCTCAGCATAGGGGTTGTCAAGTAAATGCAATGATTTCGTTAATTTATCTTTCAATAACCTCAAATCCAGTAGATTGCATATCTTCCCAAAAGCTAGGATAAGACTTAGTAACTACATCAGCTTGTTTTATTTGATGTTCTACTTTGAGAGCCAAGGGTGCAAAAGCCATGGCCATACGATGATCACTATAAGTCGCGATAGTTTGATTGGCCTTTATATTTTGAAGAGCATTAAGGTAAAGACTGTTGTCTGTAACACAGATCTTAGCTCCTAATTTTGTTAATTCATTTTCTAATGCAATAAGCCGATCTGTTTCTTTAATCTTTAAAGTATGTAGACCAGTCAACCTACAAGCAACTCCAAGTCCATAACAACATACAGCAATTGTCTGAGCTATATCTGGAGCTTCAATTAAATCTAATTCAATTGAATTTGGTAATTGGAAATTTTCTATTTTTTCAATAACCATTTCGTTTGAATCAAAACGTGTACTAACTCCCAATTTTTTATAAATATCAATCAAAATAGAATCCCCCTGAAGACTATTTTGTCGATAACTTTTTAAACTAATCATCCCTTGATTACTTAATGCAACGGAACTGAAATGATAGGATGCAGAAGTCCAATCAGATTCTACTAACTGTATTTGATTGGGTACTTTTAATTGCTTAGCTATACTTATGCTTTTATTAACAAACTGGTAATGAATCCCTATCCGTTTTAATAAAGACAGTGTCATTTTTAAGTATGGTAAAGAAGTAATTTCTCCTTCTAGAGTTAAATTGAGTCCTTCTTCTAATTTTGGTGCAATTAATAACAAAGCAGAAATATATTGGCTACTAATATTGGCTTGCAAAGAAACTGAACCTCCTTTGAGGGCATTACCTTTTATACGAAGCGGAGGAAAACCTTCTAATTTTTCATAGGATATTTCCGCACCTATTTTCCTTAAGGATTCTACTAGAACTCTTATTGGCCTTTGTTGCATTCGAGATGAGCCAGTTAGAACAACCTCTCTTCCTTCTTGGATTGAAAAGAAAGCAGTTAAAAAGCGCATAGCAGTTCCCGCATGATGAATATCAATAAAATCTGAATCTGAAGTAAGTGCATTTGCCATTCTAACAGAATCGTCAGAATTTGAAATATTCTTTATCTCAATTCCAGGGTACAATGCTTTTAAAAGTAATAAACGATTTGTTTCACTTTTTGAACCGGTAATATTTAAACTCCCTTTGCAAATTTGGGAAGGGTGATATATTTGTAAAAGCATCTAAGTTATTTGAGTTTTGAATTGTTTTGATGCCTGTTATAATCGCGTTCTGCTTTTAAATTTAGCTTTTTATCAAAAGCTTCCTGAAGATTAATTCCTGTTTGATTTGCCAGACATAAAACAACAAACACAACGTCGGCTAATTCTTCACCTAAATCATTATTTTTATCTGATTCTTTTTCACTTTGCTCTCCAAAGCGACGTACAATAATTCGAGCAACCTCACCAACTTCTTCAGTCAACTGAGCCATGTTAGTCAGTTCATTAAAATAACGAACCCCATAGATTTTAATCCATTCGTCTACTGCTTTCTGAGCATCTTGAATTTGCATATTGAAATTTTAAGTAAAAATACATTAAGTAAATAAACTAAGCAAAAGTGCAGTATTAGATATCTTAATTTTTATAAAAAACCAGTTAGATCATTCAACCTATTAATAATCAAACATTCCGAATGATGGTCTTCCTTGTGAGAGTTAAAATGTATCGCTTGCATTCCGATTTTTAGAGGAGTTTGAATATCTGCTTCTAAACTGTCACCAATCATCATTGAGCTCTCTGGAATAGCTTTTGCTATTTTTAGTGCAGAAAAAAAAATAGCTGGGTTTGGTTTTTTAATCCCAACTTTTTCAGCAGTTAACACTAAATCAAAAAAATGATTAATACCTGAGTTTTCAAGTTTTAGTTGTTGCACGTGTTCAAAACCGTTTGTGATAATATGTAATCGATATTTGGAGTTCAAATATTTTAAAACAGAAACGGTATCCTCAAACAATATAGTTTGAGTAGAGAGTTTTTGAATATAAAGTTCAGAAATCTTATCTATTAATTCAGGACTATAACTCAAATTCATTTTTTTAAAAGTATTTTCTAATCGTAAATAGCGAAGTTCAATTTCAGAGATTTGATTTTCACGATACTTTTTCCAATAATAATGGTTGATTGGATTATAAAAAACTAAAAATAAATTTAATGAAAATCTAAGATTTAACTCTTTAAAAATAAATTTAAAAGTAGCTGCAGAATTCTTTTCAAAATCCCAAAGTGTATGATCCAAGTCAAAAAAAATATCCTTGATTTTAAATTTATCTACCATAACTATTTATGTAGTTTACATATCCTTCTCTCCATGACTTATTTGAGTTATGTGAGGATAAAATAGCGTTAGTAACTGAAAAGACATGAACCCCTGAAGGTGTTGGGATTTGATCCTTTATCTGTTTGAGCTTTTCGAAAGCAAAAAGTGCACCCGTGGTTCTCAGAACTTCTTCTGAAGCAACTAATGGATAAAGAATTAAAGCTGTCTCGATTTCATTCCCTAAATCAAAAAATCTAAAAGGAACTGCCGTACTTGCCCTATATCCTATTTTATCATGATAACCCAAACTAAAATCTTCTGCCTCTTCCATTGCTAAAACATTTCTGTAGGTCTCAAAAACAGATGTTACTCCAATATTAAATTTAATAAATTTAGTATTATGATGAATAACGCTCTCAAAACTCTCCAGTTCTAACTTAAATTTTTTTGCTTTTTGACGAGCTTCTGTAGAGACCAAAAGGGAAACTTTATGGTAATCTGCTACAGATTTTATAAGTGAATGAAAAGTGGTGTTAAAAATTGATATTCCCTGATCGAGGTATGTTATATTGGAAAATAAAAAGAAAAATCGTGGTTTTAGTTTGCTTTCTTTAAATAATTTAGTGAAAGAATTGAAATTATTCCAAGGATCTTTCCAAAAACCAAGTAAAACCATTAATTGCTCAATAATATTCCATAATTGAAGTTTACTTAGGGTAATAAAAAATTGAGCTATATTTCTGAGAAAAGATTTATGAATATATTTATAAGGAGAAACAACTTCAATTAAAGGAATGAATTGATTTGAGTTTAATTCTTCTGTTTCAAGTTCAGGGAATTTATAACGTAACATTTGAAGTAATCGATTAGCCCATAAATCAATGATAGGTTGTTCAATAAAATTATTCTGAACTGCTAAGCATTGATTACTCATAAATCTACCATTTTCATCTTTCACATGAAGTAAATATTCTTCATACCTGCTCATAAGATAAAAAGTAGCTGCAAAAAAATCAAATGGAATAAAAGAAGCTTGGCTACATTCAAAAAAAACAGGAAGACCCTCCCATTCTCGAATTTGAATTTCTAAGTCCCGAACACCTTGTTCGAACAACAAAGGGTTAGAACTTACAAAAAATTCATTCCCTAATGGAGTATTAGTATAACTTAGTTTTGGACCATTTTGGGCTATAAAAACTTGTAACTTAGTTGTGAAAACTACATTAATACCAAGAACACTTTCAAAAAAATGCTTAAATGTGTACCTGAGTCTAGGAGTTATTTTGTGAGTATAAACCAATAGCATATTATAGATTTTTTTTTCTGCAAAGCTAAATTACCCTTTTTCAGAAGTAATTAAATGGTCTAAGGTTATTATATCAATATTAATTTCCACATTTTTAAGTTTCTCAGTTATTTTAACATTACTATTATTAGTGGTAAGAAATCAGTAGTACTATTATGAGAAACAAGTAGAATATACTTATAAAAATAAACCCTTAAAAGGTGATATAACATCGATCAAGGTTTAGGATATCCTTACTTTTATAAAATATTTTATCTAAATTATAATATTAATTATTTTAATAAAGAAGCATAAATTCTTCTTAATCTAAATATGACATTTTTCTGATTTCAACTCCTATGAAAAGCAACAATTATGCTGCCTTAAAGAATTGTTTTTCACCGTGATTGGTCAGTTAGACAAATTAAACCCTCAAATCAGTCATTTCAAAGACAAAGATCATATCTAGAAATTATTTTTCACGAGCTAGAAGTTTATATTTCTCCCTCAAAATACAGCACAACTTAACTTCCTACTTGGAACTATTTCAAAGTACATTTAAGAGGTGAAATTTTACTTAAAAAAAGACTCACGATTTAAAAAAAAATCTAAATTCGATGACTGCTTTTCTAGAGGGGGAAAAACCTAATTATATTTTAGATAAAAAACAATCCTCGCATGGATGCTCTCATAAATTATATCATAGGTTTGTACATAAAAATTACTTCTTGGGAGGGGAAATATAAGATTTTTCAAGATAAAAATAAGGAAGATCGTAATCGAGCGAAGTAAGCCCTGATTGAATCACAATCTAATGTAATTAATCAAATAGAACGATTGTATCAAAATCACTAATTTAAAAGCTATTAACACATTTATTTAAAGCATCCCAATCTATTCCTCCATAATTTCCAGAACTCATCATTAATAGTATGCTTTTCTTCCAAGAATGATTTAGAAGAAATTCTTCAAACTGATCTGGCTTTGTGAAAATAATAAGGTCCTCTCTACCAAAAGCAATTTTAATTTCTTGTTCACTCAAAGCACTTCGGTTTTTAATTTTTATTGCTTCAGGATCATAAAAAACTACTGCCTCATCTGCAGCATTTAATGTGTTTTTATACCGACCTATAAAAGCTGGATTTAAACTGCTGTATGTGTGTAATTCCAAACAAAAAACTTTATCAAACTCTATAAACTGCTGAGCAACTGCATCTGAAGTGGCTTTAACCTTGCTAGGAGCGTGCGCAAAGTCTTGAAATAGGAAAGAAGACCCATTGTCTACTATTTTTTCTAAACGCTTAGAGGCCCCTTTGAAACCACATATGGCCTCTAAGAATTCTGCCTCATCAACTCCCATTAATTGGCAAATCCATTTTGCACCACCTAAATTGGACAAGTTATGTTCGCCAAAAACTTCAAGGGGTAAATCTCCTTCATCTGATTTTAGATAAGTAACTCCTTTTTCTATAAAATATTCTGGCAAATGATAAGCTTCTTTTCTAATTGTATTTTGGGATTCTTTTGAAATCTGAACTAGTACAGAGTCTAATTCATTATAAACCAAAATACCTCCAGGCATAATAGAATCAATATAAATTTTGAATTGTTCTATATAATTTTCTTCTGTCGAAAAAACATTGATATGATCCCATGCAATTCCTGAAATAAGGGTTACATGAGGTTTATACCATAAAAATTTAGGCCTGCGATCTATTGGAGAAGAAAGATACTCATCTCCTTCAATAAGAATAAAATCATTGTCATCTGTTAAATGTACCATGGTGTCAAATCCTTCGAGTTGAGCGCCTATCATATAATCTACTTCCTTTTCCCAATAACTTAAAACATGAAGAACCATTGAAGTTATAGTTGTTTTACCATGACTACCAGCAATTACTACTCTGGTTTTATTCTTAGTTTGTTCATATAGAAACTCTGGGTAGGAATATATTTTAATACCTAATAAAATAGCCTTTTGAAGTTCTGGATTATCTTTTTTTGCATGCATTCCAATAATAATTCCATCAAGGCCTAAACTAATTTTTTCAGGATACCAACCTAAAGCCCTCGGCAAAATTCCAGAAGCTGCTAATCGAGATTTGGAAGGTTCGAAAATAGCATCATCACTTCCACTTATTTGGAAACCTTTGTAATGTAAAGCGATTGCTAGGTTATGCATTGCACTTCCACCGATAGCTATAAAATGAAATTTTTTCATAGCTTAAATTTAGAATTAATTTCTAAAGCAAGGGAGCGGTATTTGTCAGCTTTTTCTATTTTATTTATTTTTTTGTGAAGCAGGGCTAATTTATAGTAAACCCAATCTTTTGGCAAGTTATCGTGCATGTCAAATTTTTCTAAAAAATAGGTGAGCGAACATATGGATCTGTTTGGATTTAAATTAAAGTCTAAATCAATACTTGCTATTTCATAACTCAAGTTTTGACTTCTATTGTCAAAATAGGCTTCAATCTCTTCTTGATTGCAATCATCTAAAAAAGATAATTGCTTAAAAGCTTCACTATAAAAGTACTTTGATTCAATTATTTTATCCTCCACCTCTAAAATAAAACCTTTCGCCAACATACCTTCCACATGACTTTGCTTAGAAAGAAGTTCTTCATATTTTCTTGCTTTTAAGAAGCTTCCACCAAGAAAACCAGGCAGCTTAGCATAAACCTTTACAAGAGCCATTAAAGTTGGTGTGTGTTCAGGATTTAGTTCGTGAGCTTTTAAAAATATTGTTTTCATCGCATCAACATGGGGTAAAACTTTAAATTTACTGATTTCATCAATCCTTGTCCCATTGGCTCCTGCAAGACGAAAGTAATATTCGGCATTTTCAAATCCATTTTTAATTAATTTTGAGTAATATGAAATTACAGTTTCGTAGTCTTTATAATCGGTTGCCAAAAAATAACTGCCAGATATGATTCTTTTGAAATGGTTTTTTTTCTGAAGAATTTCAAGTTTATTTTGGTACTCTTGATCAGATAAAAAATCATAAATAGCAAATGGAGTTTTCTCTTGCGCAAAAGTTACGTAGCAAAATAAAAAAACAAATAATTGAATAAAGAAACTACGCATAGGAGTTTACGCAATAGAATTTTCAAGTGCCAAAACCTTCCATAATTCATCCTTCAAAGTTTGAAGGTTATATTCACTTATTGATGAAATCATTGTGTGGGAGATGTCTGGGAAATTTGCATCCATTTCCTGAGTATATGCATCTCGCAATTCATCGTCAAGTAAATCACATTTAGACAATACAATCATGTATTTTTTATCTAACAATTCAGGATTAAATTCCTGAAGTTCTTTTCTTAATATTTCAAATTCCTTTTTCACATCCTTAGCATCTGCAGGAATTAAATACAGGAGCACAGAATTGCGTTCTATATGTCTTAAGAAATAATGTCCTAAACCTTTTCCTTGAGCTGCTCCTTCAATAATACCAGGTATATCAGCCATAACGAAAGAACGAAAGTCTCGATAGTGAACAATTCCTAAATTAGGCTTAAGTGTTGTAAACTCATAATCTGCTATCTTTGGTTTAGCAGAAGTAAGAGCAGCTAAAAGTGTTGATTTTCCAGCATTTGGAAATCCAACTAAACCTACATCTGCAAGTAATTTTAACTCTAAAGTTAAAAAACGCTCTTCACCTTTTATTCCAGGTTGAGCATATCGAGGTGTTTGACGGGTTGAAGATTTAAAATGCCAATTACCTCGACCTCCAAGACCACCTTTAACAACAATAACTTCTTGCTCTTTTTCTGTGATTTCAAAAAGAACATTTTGTGTTTCAGTATCTTTAACAACAGTTCCAAGGGGTACATCGACATAAACATCTTCTCCTTGAGCTCCTGAGCTTCTGTTTTTACTTCCATGAAAACCATGTTCTGCTCCAAAATGTTTTTTGAATTTAAAGGTATACAAAGTCCAAAGATTTGGATTCCCTCGCAGAATAATATGACCTCCTCTTCCACCGTCACCACCATCAGGACCTCCTTTAGTTATGAATTTCTCTCTGTGTAGATGAATGGATCCCTTTCCTCCGTTTCCAGAAGTTAAAGACAGCTTTACATAGTCAACAAAATTCCCTTCAGTCATTGTATGTTTTAGAATTGATCTATAATAGAAGTTAATCGAGCTGTGATTTCATCGATTGAACCAATCCCATTAACACTGTGAAATTTATTTTGTTCTGAATAAAAACTTTGTAATGGAGCGGTTTTTTGGTTGTATTCTTCAAAACGGTTTCTAATTTTAGATTCGTGTTGATCGTCCGAACGACCACTTGTTTCTCCACGCTTCAACAAACGCTCTACAAGCGCATCATCGGATGCTTCAAGGGCAATAGTAGCTGTTACTTGCATTTTATTTTTAATCAAAAAATAATCTAAAGCTTCAGCCTGTGCTATAGTTCTTGGGAATCCATCGAATATATAACCTTTTGCTTGGTTGTTTTTTTCAACCTCAGCTTCAAGCATATTTATTGTTACCGAATCTGGTACTAAATCTCCCTTATCCATAAAAGATTGAGCAAGTTTCCCTAAATCGGTTGCATTTTTAATGTTATATCTAAATACATCTCCTGTCGAAATATGAATTAATTGGTATTGTGTTTTCAAAAACTCAGCTTGTGTACCTTTTCCGGCTCCCGGCTTACCAAAAAGAACGATATTAATCATGATTAATCTAATTTATTAGAAATCAAAGATACCCAATTTAAAGGGCTTTTTGTGTTTGAAATTAATATATCAAAGATATATGTGTATTTTTGTTAAAAAAAAATATGTCCTTTTTTTCAACCCATAAAACTTTAGGTATTTTAGGTGGAGGCCAACTAGGCAAAATGATGCTGTACACAACCCGTAAATGGGACATCCAAACTTATGTGCTAGATCCCAGTCCAGATGCGCCTTCAAAATTAGCATGTGATTATTTTGAAGTCGGGGATTTCAGAGACTTCAAGACGGTTTATGATTTTGGGAAAAAAGTTGATGTATTAACTATTGAAATAGAACATGTAAACCTAGAGGCCCTGAAAAAACTCGAAAAAGAGGGAGTTCATGTTTACCCCTCTGCTGAAACTTTAGAGTTAATTCAAAATAAAAGCATTCAAAAAGATTTTTACTTAGCCAATAACATTCCAACAGCTGCTCATCAAAATTTCGAAAACCTAGATCAACTTAAATCTGCTGTTCTTAATAAGAAATTGAATGTGCCCTTTGTTTGGAAATCTGCATTAATGGGATACGATGGAAATGGAGTTAGTATGGTTCGAGATAATAAACAAATTGACCAACTTACTGACGTAGCTTGTTTAGCAGAGTTAATAGTCCCTTTTTCTCACGAACTAGCAGTAATTGTTTGCCGAAGTCCCTCTGGAGAAGTTGTTGTCTATCCAACTGTAGAAATGGAATTTCATCCAGAAGCAAATCAAGTTGAATACGTATTATGTCCCTCAAGGCTAAACAAAAAAATTAAAGAAAAAGCTAAAAATGTCGCTCTTCAGGTTTCAGAGTCTTTTAAGCATGTAGGACTTTTGGCTGTAGAGCTCTTTTTAACAAATAATGAAGATATTTTAGTTAATGAAGTCGCTCCCCGCCCTCATAATAGCGGCCATGTAACTTTAGAAACTTGCTACACAGATCAATTCGAACAACACATTCGAGCAATTCTTGATTTACCTCTAGGTAATCCTGAGAATAAAGTTTCGGGCGTAATGGTAAATTTAGTAGGTGAAGAAAATCATAGTGGAGCAGTTCATTATGAACATATGAATAATATCCTAGCTATGCCTGGAGTAACGCCTCATATTTATGGTAAAAAAGACACCCGCCCGTTCAGGAAAATGGGCCACGTGACCATCGTCAATAAAAATCTTGAAGAGGCACGGAAAACAGCTGAAATGGTTAAGAAAACAATTCAAGTAATCTCTAAATAAAATGGCAAAAATTGGAATCATAATGGGAAGTCATTCAGACCTTCCAGTAATGCAAGAAGCAATCGATATTCTCAAAGAGTTTAACATTGCAATAGAAGTTGATATTGTATCGGCTCATCGAACTCCTGAGAAAATGATTTCTTACGGAAAAAAGGCACATAAAAGAGGAATACAAGTTATTATTGCTGGTGCTGGTGGCGCAGCTCATCTTCCAGGGATGATTGCGGCAACTAGTCCACTTCCTGTAATTGGTGTCCCTGTGAAATCTAGTAATTCAATTGATGGATGGGATTCTGTTCTTTCTATACTTCAAATGCCCGGTGGTGTTCCTGTTGCAACAGTTGCACTTAATGGCTCAAAAAATGCAGGAATATTGGCTGCACAAATTATTGGAAGTGCTAACAAAGAAGTACAAAAAACTATAATTGAGTATAAAGAATCATTAAAAGTTAAAGTAACTAATTCAGTAAAAAAAATAAAATAAACCTATCCCCTGCTTTTGAAAAATATTCTTAATAGTAAGTTCAATACAGAACACCAAAGTACACCGTTTGAACTTATAAAAACGGTAAATTATATCCCTGCTATAAAGCTAGAAATCGAAAGAACACTAGATGAAATTAATGCTGTTTGTAACAATCCAAAAGCTCCAACCTTCGAAAACACCTTAGAGGTTTTAGATGAAAGCGGGAAACAACTTGGCATAATAACCAGTATCTTGTTTAATTTAAATAGCGCAGAGACTTGTTCAGAAATTCAAGAAGTTACTCAAAAAGCGGCTCCCTTATTAACTAAACTAAAAAATGACATTCAATTAAACCAGGTTTTATTTGATCGAATAAAAACAATTTACAACCAAAAAGACACCCTAATTCTTAGTGCTGAACAACAAACACTAATTGAAAAAGAATACAAGGGATTTATTCGTAACGGGGTACTTTTATCTCTGGAACAAAAAGATAAATTACGACTAATAGATACCGAATTAGCACAATTGAGTTTGACTTTTGGGGATCATATCCTTGCCGATACAAATGCTTTTGAACTCCACCTTAAAGATAAAAACCAACTAAAAGGATTACCTGAAACCAGCATAATAAAAGCAGCATCTTTAGCTGAGAACAAAGGTAAAGAAGGTTGGATATTTACTTTAGATTATCCTAGCTATGTGCCATTTGTTACCTATGCTGAGGATCGTGATTTAAGAAAAAAAATGAGCCTTGCCTTTGGGAAGAGAGGCTTCCAAAACAATGAGAATAATAACGAAGAAATTATTCTTAAAATTATTCGATTGAAGAAAAAGCGTGCTAACTTACTTGGATATGATTCTCACGCAGACTTTGTTTTAGAAGAACGCATGGCGAGGTCAGCATTAATTGTCAATCAATTCTTAGATGACCTTTATCAAAACGCACTTCCATTTGCCGAAAAAGAATGGACTCAAATTAAACAATTTGCAAGCAACAAATTAAACCTCAAAAATCTTCAAAAATGGGATACTCCTTTTGTTTCTGAAAAGTTAAAAAAAGAGCTTTTTGATTTTGATGAACAAATTTTAAAACCCTATTTTCCGCTCCCAAAAGTATTGAATGGTCTCTTCGAAATAGTTGAAAAGCTTTATGGCTTAACTTTTAAAAAATCAGAAAAAATTTCAGTTTATCACCCTGATGTTTCCTCCTATGAGGTTTTTGATAAATCGAATAAGTTTTACGCACTTTTATATACCGATTTTCATCCACGGCCGAGTAAAAAAGGAGGTGCTTGGATGACCTCATATCGTTCTCAAAACCAAACTATAAGACCACACATTTCAATAGTTTGTAACTTTTCGCCACCATCAGATAAAACTCCTGCATTAATAACTTTTAATGAAGTAACAACCCTTTTTCATGAATTTGGGCATGCACTTCACGGGATGCTTGCTGATACAAAATACAGCAGCTTAAGCGGAACTAGCGTTTCTTGGGATTTTGTAGAACTACCAAGTCAGATTTTAGAAAATTGGTGTTATCAAAAAGAGGCGTTGTCTTTATTTGCAAAACACTACGAAACTGGGGAAACCATTCCGATGGAATATGTTAAAAAAATTAAAGATGCAGCTCAGTTCCAACAGGGACTTCAAACCCTACGTCAACTTAGTTTTAGTTATCTAGACCTCTCATACCATAACGAAAATGCATCAGAAATAGAATCTGTATTTGAACATGAGGAAGAGCAAATTGCAAAACTTCAATTTACGCCTACACAAAAAGGAAACTGTATTAGTACTTCTTTTTCGCATATTTTTCAAGGAGGATATGCTGCGGGTTATTACAGTTATAAATGGGCAGAAGTATTAGATGCAGATGCGTTTGAATTATTTTTAGAAAAAGGGATTTTTGATGCAGCAACATCTCAGGCATTTCTCGATCATATACTTTCTAAGGGAGGTACTGAACACCCCATGAAGTTATATAAACGATTCCGGGGATCAGAACCAGACCCAAAAGCTTTATTAAGAAGAGCTGGACTTATTGAGCGATAGAATAGTTTTTTTTGCCAAGCTAGATAACCTCATTCTAGCTCAATGATCATAGGTTATCCATATACTTTCATAAGTTGGCTGCTCGATTACTACTTTTCCCAGAACGACAATAAACATCAATTGGCCCTTTTTTCGAGAACTCATTAATTTAGTTAATGAAATTATTTGAAGTTACAAATATGATATCAGCACCTGAAAGATAACCTTCATCAAAATCTTCTTGTGTTCTAACGTCAATCAAAATAATTGTTTCGGTTAATTGTGAAAGAAATGTATCTGAAGGTAATGTTGCAATTACACCTTGAAAAACTAAAAAGAAAAAAAATGGTTGAAAAATGGTTGGTGCTGTTATATAAAATATACTAAAAGCCACCCTGTAAATGGAATTGCTTCAACCCAAAAAAGATTTCTATATGCAGATTGTGCCAAAGAACTTGTTGAAAGAAAATAAAGATAAAAAATCATCATAGTTATGTAAGGTAACCAAACCTCAACAGCTCCGAAATAAACCAAAATTAAAATTATTGTAAAAATAAAATAACCTATAATTTTTGTTTTTTTTATGCCCAAAACCTGAGGTAAGGTGACAAGGGTTTTAGAATCTGAATTAAAATCAGCTATTTCAAACGGAAGAATGGCTAAAATAATCCATAAATAACGTTTTATTACTAAAAGCCAAAAGAGAAAATCTTGATCAGTAACTTCATTTATAATAGGAAGTATTAATGTCATCAAAGTCCAACATAATGCAACAATATGTATTTTAAGACCTCTTATATTTCGTAAGTTCATCATCGATGAATTAATTGGAATTGTGTAAAAAACTAAAAATAAGGTAGCAATTGAAATGATTACTTGTTCGGCATGGTTAAATAAAAAAAAAAGACCTATTGAACAAATCAAACTAATAATTGAAATAAAAAAAATTCCTATAAAATTATTGCTAAGTCTTGTGATATTACTTTTTAAAAGACTAAAATATTTCACAAAGTTATAAGCCGAGAGTGAGCTAAAAAAAATAAAAAATCGATCATATAAAGTAGAATCTACTTTATATTCAAAAACCGTAATTTCGTATATGCAAAGAATCATCAAAGCTACATGAATACTTGATCTGAGGTAGAAATCAAAAAAGTGATTGAGTATTTTCACCGAGTAAAAGTATTAAAACTGTTTATATGTCTAACCTAAAACAACTATTATAAAATATGTCAAGCCATATTATCCTTTAAATATTTATTGTTTAGAGCATAAAATTTAAGTTAATTTTTTGGTTGAAAACTTATATAATTTATAGGAAGAAAATATAAAAAAATGAAGTCTTTTTTAACTAATTTTACATAAATAACTTATAATAATGAACGGAACTTTTGAATCAAGACATTTAGGTCCAAATGAAGCAGAAATTGCGAAAATGCTCAAAGTGATTGGAGCTGATTCTATCTCAACTTTATTGAATGAAACCATCCCATCTGATATTATATTACAAAATGAATTAAATCTACCAGATGGAATTAGTGAACATGAATTTTTGACAGAATTACAGAGTGTTTCTATGAAAAATAAGCTATTTGATACCTACATTGGTTTAGGGTATCATCCAACAATTACTCCTGCAGTAATTCAAAGGAATATTCTTGAAAACCCAGGTTGGTACACTGCTTATACCCCTTACCAAGCTGAAATTGCCCAAGGTAGACTGGAAGCACTTTTCAATTTTCAAACTGTAGTTATTGATTTAACTGGAATGGAATTGGCAAACGCTTCCTTACTTGATGAAAGTACAGCTGCTGCAGAGGGAATGACTCTTGTTTTCGCAGCTCGAACTAAAGATCAAAAAAAGAATGATATAAATAACTTTTTTGTTTCTGAGGATGCACTTCCTCAAACTTTAGCACTTTTCAAAACTCGAGCAGAACCGATCGGAATTAATCTTGTTGTGGGAAATCCAGATACTTTTGATTTTACAACTGACTTCTTTGGTGCTTTCTTTCAATATCCAGGGAAATATGGTTCAATTCCAAACCTACCTGAATTAATTAAAAAAGTACAAGCTTTCGATATAAAAACTGTTGTTGCCTCAGATCTACTGGGCCTTACTTTACTTGAAGCTCCAGGGAATTATGGCGTAGATGTTGTTGTAGGAACAACCCAGCGTTTTGGCATCCCCCTTGGTTATGGTGGCCCACATGCAGCATATTTTGCTACTCGAAAGGCATATAAAAGAAATATTCCTGGAAGAATTATTGGTCAAACTCGAGATTTAGATGGAGCTTCTGCACTGCGAATGGCGCTGCAAACTCGTGAGCAACATATAAAAAGAGACAAAGCAACTTCGAACATCTGTACTGCCCAAGTTTTATTAGCTATTATGGCTGGAATGTATGCGGTTTATCACGGACCAAAAGGACTAAAAAATATTGCTTCCAAAATTCATCAAAATGCGATGGAATTTGAAGGAATTCTCGAAGAGTTTTCTATTGAACAACTGAATGAAAATTATTTTGACACGCTGCTAATAAAAGTAGACGCACCAAAATTAATTAAACTAGCCGAAGCTAAAGAAATAAACTTATTAGCAGTAGATAAAGATCACATTGCAATAGCATTTAACGAGGTAATTACAAGGAAAAGTTTTGGAAATTTAGTTGGATTATTTGAAGAATATAGCAATCAAAAAAGTACTTATAAAAAGGAATATACCGTCTTTAAAATACCTGAAAATCAAACTCGTAATTCATTTTTTTTAACACACCCTGTATTTAATTCGTATCACTCTGAAACAAGTTTAATGCGTTATATAAAAAAGTTAGAAAGAAAAGATTTAGCGCTTAATCATTCCATGATTTCCTTAGGCTCATGTACGATGAAATTAAATGCAGCAAGTCAAATGCTTCCATTAAGTTGGTCACAATGGAATGGCTTACATCCTTTTATTCCACTAAATCAAGCAGCAGGATTTCAAAACATTTTAAAGGAACTCGAGGAACAGCTTAATGAAGTTACCGGCTTTTACGCTACATCTCTTCAGCCTAATTCAGGAGCACAAGGAGAATACGCTGGGCTAATGGTTATAAGAGCATACCATACTTCTCGAGAAGATCATCATCGTAATATTTGTATTATTCCAGCATCTGCTCATGGAACTAATCCAGCTTCCGCTGTAATGGCAGGAATGAAAGTCATAGTTACTGCAACTGATACTATTGGAAATATTGATTGGAAAGACTTTTCAAATAAAGTTCTAGAACACAAGGATAATTTAGCTGCACTGATGGTTACTTACCCCTCGACTCATGGTGTTTTTGAATCGAACATTCGCCAAATGACTCAATTAATTCACGACAACGGTGGTCAAGTTTATATGGATGGTGCTAATATGAATGCTCAAGTAGGAGTTACAAGTCCGGCAATAATTGGAGCTGATGTTTGTCATCTCAACCTTCATAAAACTTTTGCTATTCCCCACGGAGGAGGTGGACCTGGAGTTGGTCCTATATGTGTAGCTAAGCATCTAGCTGCTTTTTTACCAACCAATCCAATAATTCCTACTGGAGGTAAAAACCCTATTAGTTCAATTTCAGGAACTCCTTGGGGATCTTCTTTGGCTTGTTTGATTTCTTATGGATATATTAAAATGCTCGGTGGAAAAGGCCTTAAGAAAGCTACAGAAATTGCAATTCTAAATTCAAATTACATCAAATCAAAACTTGAAAAGGATTATCCTATTTTATATCTTGGGGAAAAAGGTAGAACAGCCCACGAAATGATAATTGACCTAAGACCTTTTAAAGAAAAAGGAATTGAAGTTGTCGATATTGCCAAAAGACTTATGGATTACGGATTTCATTCTCCTACAGTATCATTTCCAGTTGCTGGAACTATGATGATAGAGCCTACAGAAAGTGAAAATTTAGCTGAAATCAATAGATTTTGTGATGCAATGGTATCCATTGCTCAAGAAATTAACGAGCAAGAATACCATACGGAAAATAGTATATTGAAAAATGCACCACATACACTTGAGATGGCAACTTCCGATAATTGGGGTTTTTTATATAGTAGACAAAAGGCATTATATCCATTAGACTTTGTTCGAGAAAATAAATTTTGGCCTTCAGTCAGAAGAGTCGATGAGGCCTTTGGAGATCGTAATTTAATCTGCAGTTGCCCTCCTATAGAAGAATATATAAATAATTGAAAATCACAAATTAAAACCTTTTTTTTTTTTTTTTTAAACACAAATTTTGAAGTTTAGACTTCGTCTCGTTTTTAGACTAAACTAGTACTCTGACATTCACTTTACTAAATTTGTTGTAATATTAATTTTATGAATATAAAGATCACAGGAACAGGTAGTTACATACCAAGTGTTATTATAACCAACAACAGCTTTCTAAATCATGCTTTTTTAACTAATGATGGACATCCATTTGAGGCTAAAAATTCAGAAATCATAGAAAAATTTAGTTCTATTACAGGAATTAAAGAGCGAAGATATGCTGATAATGATGAAAACTCTTCTGATCTTGCGACTAAAGCTTCTGCCATAGCTATAGAGGATGCTAAAATCGATAAAGAAACATTGGACTACATTATTGTTGCTCACAACTTCGGGGATACTCCTTATGGATCAAAACAATCTATATCTCTTCCAAGTGTAGCTTCTAAAGTAAAAACTGCTTTAGGAATTATAAACCCTAAATGTGTTGCTTATGACATACTTTTTGGCTGTCCAGGGTGGATTGAGGGAGTAATTCAAGCAAAAGCATTTATAAAATCTGGAATGGCTAAAAAATGTTTAGTTATTGGAACTGAGACTCTCTCTAGGGTTGTTGATAAAAACGATCGTGATTCTATGATTTTTGCTGATGGAGCTGGTGCATCTGTCATAGAAAAATCTGAAGAGCAAGGCGGAATTCTATCTAACGAATCTGTGACTTTTACATCTAATAACGAGATTGATATATTATTTTTTGGCAAATCTTACGATAAAAAAAATGAAGATCAATTCATTAAAATGCAAGGAAGAAAAGTATATGAATTTGCATTAACTCAAGTTCCAGACGCAATGAAAGTTTGTTTAGATCAATCCAGAGTTAAAATTAAAAATCTGAAAAAAATCTTTATCCACCAAGCTAATAAAAAAATGGATGAAGCTATCATTAAACGTTTTTTTAGACTGTATAAAGAAAAAGTTCCAACTAATATCCTTCCAATGAATATTGAAGAACATGGCAATAGCTCAGTTGCCACTATTCCAACACTTTTTGATCAAGTAATTAAAGGTAATAAAGAAAAACACAAATTAGTTAAAGGAGATATTATTCTGTTTGCAAGTGTTGGTGCAGGCATGAACATCAACGCTATTACTTACCAAATTTAATGAAATCATATTTGTTACACACCTTTGGATTATTTTAGACTATAATTTTTAAGTTTTGTGTATTTTAGAGCAATGAAATTATTAACCCACATTGGTAAGTACGTTTTAATGATTCAAAAAACATTTGGAAAATTCACCAAATGGAATGTCCTTAAAAATCTTATTATAAGAGAAATTGATGACTTAATAATTGGATCTCTTGGAATAGTAGCCTTTATTTCATTTTTTGTTGGTGGTGTTGTTGCAATTCAGACAGCAATAAATACTGACAACCCATTACTGCCTGGTTATTTAGTTGGTTTTGCTACACGTCAATCCATTATTTTAGAGTTTGCTCCAACTTTTATATCAATTATTATGGCCGGAAAAGTAGGCTCTTTCATAACCTCAAGTTTGGGAACAATGAGAGTTACTGAGCAGATAGACGCCCTAGAGGTTATGGGAGTAAACACATATAATTATTTAATTTTTCCTAAAATAATTGCGCTAACTCTTTATCCTTTCTTAATTAGTTTTTCTATGGCTTTAGGTATTTTTGGTGGCTATTTAGCTTGTGTAAGCGGAGGATTTTCATCTCATGCCGATTTCATTGACGGACTTCAGCTTGACTTCAGAGTTTTTCATATTGTATATGCTTTTATTAAAACATTTTTGTTTGCCATGCTCTTAGCTACTATTCCTTCATATCATGGTTATTTCATGAAAGGTGGTGCGCTTGATGTAGGAAAAGCAAGTACAACTTCTTTTGTTTGGACAAGTGTAGCGATAATAATTACTAATACTATTGTTACTAATCTATTGCTGACATAGATGATTGAAATAAATAACTTAATAAAATCATTCGAAGAAACCCAAGTTTTAAAAGGGATCAGTACCACTTTTGAAAAAGGAAAAACAAACTTAATAATAGGCCAGAGTGGTTCCGGGAAAACTGTTTTCTTAAAATGCATAACAGGTCTTTTTGAAGCTGATAGAGGCGATATTATTTTTGGAAATAGTTCTTTAAAAAGCATGAACGTCAAAGCTAGGGCTTTACTAAGACAAGAAATAGGTATGGTTTTTCAAGGAAGTGCTCTTTTTGACTCTATGACAGTTGAAGAAAACATAATGTTCCCAATGAGGATGTTTACAAATGCTTCTGATGAAGAAATTAAAGACTGCGCTAATACAGTAATAAAGAGAGTAAATCTGGTTAATGCCAACAGTAAACTCCCCTCTGAAATATCTGGAGGAATGAAAAAAAGAGTCGCTATTGCTCGAGCTATAGTAATGAATCCTAAATATCTTTTTTGTGATGAGCCCAATTCTGGATTAGATCCAAGAACAGCAATTCTGATTGATAATTTAATTCAAGAAATAACTAGTGAATACCAAATCACTACCGTAATTAATACCCATGACATGAATTCTGTAATGGAAATTGGAGAGAAAATTGTATTCTTAGAGCATGGCATAAAGCAATGGGAAGGAACTAATCAGGAAGTTTTTAAGACAGATAATGAATCAGTTACTAAATTTGTCTATTCATCTGAAATGTTTAAAAAGATTAGAAAAATTTACATTGACGAATCCAAATAATTACTCAAACTGATCTCCAAATTTAAGTTGTTTTTTCTTTAGAAGATCTTTTAAATTATGGTCATTTCTTTTTGGAAAGATTAACAAAACATCTTCATTGTCAACCACAACAAAATCATTTAATCCCTCAATCACCACAAGTTTGTCACTTTTACTGTGAACCATGTTTCCTTCAGCATTTTTAAAAATAGTTTTTGCACCAACAACAGCATTTCGATCATCATCTTTATCTAATTGATCGTATAGCGAATTCCAGGTACCCAAATCATTCCAATTAAAGCTTGCTCTAATTACCACTAAATTATTTACCTGTTCCAAAATAGAATAATCTATGGAAACATTTTCAGCCTTTTTATAATGATCTTTAATAAAGTCTATTTCTTTGGGGGTACTTAAGATTTTTGTGATTGGTTCGAAAAGTGCAAACATCGAAGGTTGATAGTACTCAAATGCATTTAGTATAGTTTTTACATTCCAAACAAAAATGCCTGAATTCCAAAGAAAGTTTCCAGATAATAAAAATTGTTCTGCAACATGAAAAGGTGGTTTTTCGGTAAACTTTAGAACTTTTGATATTACATCGTTAAGGTTTGCTAATTCAAGATAGCCATAGCCTGTATGAGGCTGAGTAGGTTTAATACCAAAAGTAATTAAATCTTCATTTTTTAAGCAATGATTAAAAGCTTCCTTGAGATTTTTAATAAAAAGATCAGATTTATTGATCCAATGGTCGCTTGGAGCCACAATAATTTGAGCTGCTGGATTTAACTTTTGTATTTTTAGTGAAGCATATAACAAGCATGGAGCTGTATTTCGCATACTTGGTTCTAAAATAATTTGATCACTTTTAAAATCAGGAAGTTGTTCTAAAACTAATGTGCTATAAAGTTCATTTGTTAGAATCAAGATTTGATTTGAAGGGATTAAAAGCCTTAATCTATCTACAGTATGCTGAAGTAATGTTTTACCACTCCCCATAAAATCTTGAAATTGCTTGGGTAAATTTTTTCGGCTTTTAGGCCAAAAACGAGACCCAACTCCACCTGCCATTATAAGTGCATAATAATTAGATTTCATCTGTGCTTATTTTTCGACTAAGGTTACTTCTGCATGAGGACTAAAAACATATTTTCTTTGTGTAGAGACTTCTTCACACTCAAAACGTTTTACTCGTCTTTTACCTAGAATAAATTTTCTCCCATTAGAGATTGAAAAAAGTGAACCTTCCTCCAGTTCAAAGATATGAGTTTTATTAGTAATAGGATCAAAACTAATGAGTTCCATAACCAATCGAAAGTCTGTATCGCTGCTTGCCTTAGGATTTTTAAAGTGCTGCGCTATAGCTTTCAGTAAATTATTTGGGAAAATAGTTGGGTTTATTAGAGGTAACATTAATTTTTGAAAGGCTATCTTCCATTCTTTTCCATGAGGTCTAATCCGATTTCCAAATTCTTGAAAAGCTACATGATGTGCAAGCTCATGAATTAAGGTAATTAAAAATCTATACGGATTAGAGCTTTTATTTATTGTAATTTGATAAATTCCTGACAACATTTTTCTGTAGTCTCCATGCTTTGATTTTCTTTTTGAAACTACTTTAATATCGATATTCCAATTAGACAAATATGTTTTTACTTGCTCAACAGCATGAACTGGAATGTAACTATTTAAATCTGGCATTAGTTATTATATTAAGGAGTTCCCGAAGAAACAGGCAAAACTTTTCCATTAAAAAATATGTGACCTGTTAAAGCAAAATTCAAAAGATAAGCACCCATTTGATCGGTACTTAAAGGTGCAATATAACCAGGAAAAGCTTCTTCTAGCATTTCTGTTTGAACAGCTCCTAATGCAAGTGCATTGAACGATGGTCCTGTTTCTTTAAATTCTTCGGCCAAGAGCTCTGTAAGAGTTATTACAGCTCCTTTGCTACTACTATAAGCAGCAAGTCCCGCAAACTTTGAACTTCCCTGTACACCTCCCATACTAGTAATATTCACCACATGTCCTTTAGAGTTTATTAAAGGTAAAAGCTGACGTGTTAATTCTGCTAACCCAAATACATTGACCTTATAAACCGACTCAAAAGTTTGTATAGTCGATTGACTAAAAGATATGTTTTCTAATTTTCCAGCATTATTGATAAGAGCATCAATAGAAACATCACTTTTTATAAGCTTATCACAAAAAGAAGTAATTGCATTTTTATCAGATAAATCAACTGAATAAGGCTGAATATTATCTATTCCCTTTAGGCATTTAATATTCCTTGAAATGGCTATAACACGATGTCCTTTTGAAGCAGCTAATAACGCAGTAGCTTTTCCGATTCCTCTACTTACTCCTGTAATGATTATATTTTTTTTCAACTCTTTTATAATAATAAATTATAGTGTATGTTAAATATAGATAAACCCACTTAAATCGGGTTTATAATTAGGCAAATAATGTGTTATAATAACATCGTTAATGGGTTTTCAATATACTGCTGCAAGGTTTGTAAAAACTTTGAACCTGTGACTCCATCCACCGACCTGTGATCACAAGCTAATGTAAGTTTCATAATATTCCCAACTACAATTTGTCCATTTTTAACTACTGGTTTTTGAACAATAGCTCCAACAGAGAGGATTGCTGAATTTGGCTGATTAATAATTGAAGTGAATTCACGGATTCCAAACATACCAAGGTTAGATATGGTAAATGTACTACCATCCATTTCTTCAGGAGTTATTTTTTTGTCACGAGCTCGAACAGCATAGTCTTTAACTTTAGAACCAATTTGCTGAAAAGACTGCTGATCGGCAAATTTAACAACGGGAACAACTAAACCATCTTCAACTGCAACGGCAACCCCTATATGAATATGGTTATGCATGACTATTTTATCGTCATACCATCTTGAATTTACTTGCGGATGTCGATTTAATGCTAAAGCAGTTGCCTTAACCACTATATCATTAAATGATATTTTGTTATCTGGTATAGAATTCAACTGCGCTCTGAAAGCAATAGTATTATCCATATCAAACTCAACCCCCAGATAATAGTGAGGTGCCGTGAATTTCGAAGCTACAAGTCGTTTCGCGATTGTTTTTCGCATTTGACTATTTGCAATTTCTTCAATAGACTCAACTCCTAAGGGAACAAAAGTTCTTACATCTGATCCTCTAGAAGTTTGATGATTTTCAATATCTCTTTTAATAACGCGTCCACCGTCACCAGAGCCAGCAACCGTAGCGACATCTATTCCTTTTTCATGTGCTAATTTTTTAGCTAAGGGTGAAGCAATAACTCTACCTGTATTATTAACAACAACTTTTGGAGATTCAAATATTTTTGGAGATTCTACTATTGATGCAGTCACTTTAACTTCTTTAGGTACTTCAGTGTCGTTAGGCTGGGCTGAACTTAGCGATGCTAGTGTAGCTTTAACATCAGCGTCTTTATCCCCAATTATAGCTAAAACACTATCTACAGGTGCAGATTCACCTTCCTGAATTCCAACGTATAATAATATTCCATTATGAAAAGATTCGAACTCCATAGTTGCCTTATCGGTTTCTATTTCTGCAAGTATATCTCCCTCAGCAACATCATCTCCAACTTTTTTTAACCAAGAAGCAACTGTACCCTCTTCCATAGTATCACTTAGACGCGGCATCGTAATGATTTCAACATTATCTTGTATCGCTAATTTTTCTTTTGATTCTTCAGGGGTAGCAAAGTCAATGTTTGCAGCCGTTGTTTCGCCAGTTAAGTGAGCAGAAATATCCTCACCTTTCTTTCCTATAATTGCTAAAAGAGTATCTACAGGAGCAGTTCCCCCCTCTTGAATACCTATATGAAGTAATTCTCCTCCATAAAATGCTTCAAATTCCATTGTGGCTTTATCGGTTTCAATTTCAGCAAGAATATCACCTTCGCTTATTTTATCCCCTACTTTTTTAAACCAAGTTGCGACTGTACCTTCTTCCATAGTGTCACTTAATCGAGGCATATTTATAATTTCTGCCATATCTAACTTAATTTATGTTTTAAAAATGGATAATCTGTTTGCTCATATACTGCATCATACATAATTGCCTTTTCTGGATAAGGAGATTCTTCTGCAAATTTTTCACAGGCTGCTACCCGAGCTTTTATATCTGTTTCAATTTTATCTAAGTCAGACTGTTTAGCGTATTTTTTATTTAAAATAATCTCTTTTACTTGGGTAATTGGATCTATTTTCTTGTACTCCTCAACCTCATTTTTAGTTCTATATTTTTGTGCATCTGACATTGAATGACCTCGGTAACGATAAGTCTTCATTTCTAGAAATGTAGGTCCATTTCCATCTCTAGCTAATTTTATTGCTTTCGCCATAGCCTCTGCAACTGCGACTGGATCCATGCCATCTACTGGTCCACACGGCATTTCATATCCCAGACCTAGCTTCCATATTTCTTCATGACTAGCAGTCCTGGCGACAGAAGTTCCCATTGCATACCCATTATTTTCAACCACAAATACTACCGGAAGTTTCCAAAGGGTTGCTAAATTAAGCGTTTCGTGGAGTGAACCTTGACGGACTGCACCATCTCCCATGCAACAAATTGTTACACCACCTGTATTATTATATTTATCTCCAAAAGCCATACCAGCTCCAAGTGGAATTTGACCTCCAACAATTCCATGTCCACCGTGAAATTTAAATTCTTTTGAAAAAATATGCATTGAGCCTCCTAAACCACTAGATGTACCTGTTGCTTTACCATATAATTCAGCCATAACTCTTTTAGGATCAACACCCATTCCTATAGGCTGAACGTGGTTTCTGTAGGCAGTAATCATTCTATCTTTACCTAACTCCATTGCGTGTAAAGAACCCGCTAAAACAGCTTCTTGACCATTATATAAATGAAGAAAGCCTCTAACTTTTTGCTGAATATAAACTGCAGCTAGTTTGTCTTCAAACTTTCTCCAAAAGAGCATATTTGAATACCAGTTTATATAAGTTTGTTTTGTTATTATTTTCATTGATGATGATGTTAGAAAACATATTTTATTAAAGCAAAAATACAATATTTAATTCATTTTATGAATGTTAAAAAAATGCTTATAAATCCAACTTATTTATAAAAAAATATAATAAAACTCTTATATCTTTATGAATAAGGAAGTTTAATAATAGAATTATTCTAACGTCACCACTGATTCAGCAATCCCTAAGTTGAAGGTTATTGAAAACCTTAATGTGTTCTCTAACGGGTTTCTGATTTTTGAGGTAGAAAATAAATAGGAAATATCAACTGAGGCAAAATTCAATGAAAAACCAGCACCTAATGTGAAATACCTTCTTGATCCTTTTTCTAAACTCTCATTAAAATAACCCCCTCTCAATGCAAATGAATCTTGAAAATTATACTCGGATCCAATACCCCAAGTAATTTCTTTCAATTCTTCAGAAAAGCCATCCGGAGCATCATTAAATGACTCTAAAATTCCACTTAAAAAACTAATGTCTGGTTGTTTATATGCAATTAACTGACCTGTATTTTGATCTAAAACCGCAACAGGAGATGGGACAAGTAGTTTATTAAATTCTATGTTAAATGAGACTTTATTCTTAGAATCCAAATGAACATTTAAACCAGATCCTATTCTTAAATTCGTAGGTATAAAATTTTTCTGTCCTCCTTCATCATATTTGAGTCTTGGCCCTATGTTAGAAATATTAAAGCCTAGCCTTAATCGAGCTTTATTATTTCTAAAATCAAATAAATCACTTTTATAAAATCCTGCAATATCCAAACCTAAAGTATTTGCTGAAGAAGCATCGGCATCTGAAGATATTTTTAAATCAGATCTTATAAAACGAGCAGCTACTGCCATGGAAAACTTAGTATTTAATAATAATGAATATGAAAAATCTAAAGTAAGTTCATTTGGCCTTTCAACTCCCTGTTGAATAATACTTCCTGCAACTAAATCATTTAAAACGATGTCCCCCAAACTAAAATATTTTAAACTAGCTGCCCAAGCACTGCGCTCAGAGTTTTTATTAAAATAAGTTATGTTAGCAAGAAAAATATCATTTACTAGTTTACTTAAGTAAGGGGTATAGCTTATTGCTATTCCTGTTTTAAATTCAGAAAAAACGTACTTGGATGGATTCCATTGTTGTGAAAAAGCATCAACAGATGTTGCAACTCCCTGCTCACCCATGCCGGCAGCTCTTGCATCTGGCGTTATCAAAAGGAATGGCACACCGGTAGAAATAACTCGCTCTTGAGCTGATATTTGAACGGAAAATAAAAAACAAATATAAAGTGCTTTAAAAGCAACAGAATAAGATTTTGAACCATTCAGAATTTTAGCCATACTATAAATAACGTATTTAATTGAAAAATCTTATATCTTGATAATTTAATAAAAGAAGTGTGATGTAGATAATAATATCCGATTTGATTCGTTACTAAAGAGAATCTTAAGCTAATTATAATTTAAAAACATAGATAAAGCACATATTTTGTATATTGCATTTAATTAGTTAAACCGACTACTTTATATAATATTTATGAGGATTAATTTATTAATTAAAAACTTTATTTTATTAGCCTTTTCGGCTCTAATCATAAGTTCTTGTGGAAACAATAAAAGCCAATCTAGAGCCACAGGTTGGGGAATCAATTCAAAAAAGGGTGGATTTCAATATAACGCAGATTTCGAAGACCAAGAAACTGGACCAGGGTTAATTTTTATTGAGGGAGGTACTTTTACTAAAGGGCAAGTTCAAGACGACGTTATGCACGATTGGAATAACTCTCCAAATAAACAGCATGTGATGTCATTCTACATCGACGAAACAGAAGTTACAAATGTAATGTACCTAGAATATTTAGATTGGATTACGTCAGTTTTTCCTCAAGATAATAGAGAATTTAAGCAGCTATACAATGGTGCCCTGCCAGATACTTTAGTTTGGAGAAACCAATTGGGTTATTTTGAAGAGCTAACAACAAATTACCTTAGACACCCTGCATATGCCGAATATCCAGTTGTAGGGGTTAATTGGCTTCAAGCTGTTCAATTTGCAGAATGGAGAACAGATCGTGTAAATGAATATATACTTGAACGAGAAGCGTTTATACAAGAAGACGTTCGTTATAATGAAGTTGATGCAAATAGTACTTTTAGTACAGGAGCCTATTTAAAAAGACCTGCAACTACTTATGGAGGTAAAATCGATAGTTTAACCGGAAAAAATGGTCGTGCACAAAAAGATACTACAGAGATTAATGTTTACGCAGGAGTTGATAAAGGCTTACTTCTTCCATCTTACAGACTTCCAACTGAATCAGAATGGGAATATGCTGCACTAGCATTGGTTGGAGATAGAGAATATAATACTTATCGTGGAAAGAAAAAATATCCTTGGTCTGGAGAATATACACGTTCAGAAGAAAGACGTTCTGAAGGAGATCAATTGGCTAATTTCAAACTTGGAAAAGGAGATTATGGTGGAATTGCTGGATGGTCAGATGACGGAGCAGACATCACCATTCAAGTAAAATCTTATCCTCCGAACGACTTTGGAATTTATGACATGGGTGGTAATGTATCCGAATGGGTTGCTGATGTATATAGACCTATAGTTGATGATGAAGCAAATGACTTTAATTATTATAGAGGTAATGTTTACCTCAAGAATGTGATCGGTGAAGATGGAAAAGCTGAAGTTATTTCACCAGATCAATTAGTCTATGACACACTCCCTAATGGAAAAGTGCTTTTAAAAAGACTTCCTGGGCAACTCAAAAAGCAAGCTATAGACGAGGAAGAAACCTTTCTTAGACAAAATTTTACCGAAAGTGATAATAAAAACTTTAGAGATGGAGACGTAGAATCAACCAGAATGTTTGATCGATTTGGAGGTGATGATGAAGAAAATAATAATACTAAATCGGAAACATCAACTATGTATGATGCTCCAATTCATCCAAAAATTACAATTGATGAGAATGGAAATATAATCCGATCAAAAGATAAGTCAAAGAAAAGAACTTCTTTAATTACAGATGAAGTTAGAGTACACAAAGGAGGATCATGGAAAGATCGTGCTTACTGGCTTGATCCAGCCCAAAGAAGATATTTACCACAATATATAGCTACAGACTACATAGGATTTAGATGTGCGATGACTCGCTTAGGTTCCAAAAGTAAAGTTAAAAAAACAGCACGTCACAAACGTAAAGGTTAACAAAATCAAGAGGCATTTTTACAAAATGCCTCTTTTTATTTTATGGAAGCAAAGACACTATATTCTTATTTCTTAAGATCTAGTTGTGTTACTACTGACACTCGAAAAATAGAAAAAGGTTCTTTTTTCTTTTGCTTAAAGGGAGAGAATTTTAATGGTAATAAATTTGCTGAAGAAGCACTTCAGAAAGGAGCAGCATTTGTATTGGTTGATGACTTAGAATATCATAGAAACAAACCTCAATATATAATTGTTGATGACTGTCTTAAAAGCTTACAAGATTTAGCTAAATATCATCGAAAACAATTTAATATTCCGGTTATTGGTCTTACTGGTTCTAATGGTAAAACCACAACAAAAGAATTAATTAACAGTGTTTTATCTGAACAATTCAAAACAATTGCAACAATAGGTAATCTTAATAATCACATAGGAGTTCCTTTGACTCTTTTAAATATTAATTCCAAAACTGAAATAGTCCTTATTGAAATGGGAGCAAATCACCTCAATGAAATTGATTTTCTAGCAAATATTACGGCGCCTACTCATGGATTAATTACTAATTTTGGAAAAGCTCATTTAGAGGGTTTCGGAAGTATTGATGGTGTAATAAAAGGGAAGTCAGAATTATATCGATATTTAGCTAAAAAAAAAGGAGTTGCATTTATAAATTCAGAGGAATTATTGCAAATTGAACTCACTAAAAATCAAGAAGTTTTTTCTTTTGGAAATCAAGAAAATGTTGATCTTGTAATCCATAATAATCCTAATAAATATGACGGAAATTTAGAGATCTTGATTAAGGGCATGATAATTAAAAGTCAACTTAAGGGATCTTATAATTATCCTAATATAAAAACTGCAGCAGCTTTTGGTTATTATTTCAAAATACCATTGGAAAAAATTAAAAATGGTATTGAAAAATACATCCCTAATAACAATAGATCACATTGGTATAAAACAGATTCAAACACTTTAATATTAGATTCATATAATGCAAATCCTAGCAGTATGAAAGCTGCTTTAGATTCATTTATATATGAAAATATTCAAGATAAGATTCTGATTTTAGGTGATATGCATGAATTAGGCACTTATGCAAAGGAGGAACATCAGAAAACAGTAGATTTTATTTCTCAAAAAAGAATAAAGAATGTAATACTAATTGGATCTGAATTTGAAAAAACAGAGGTAAAAGATATCAATTTCATTAAATTTAAAACGACTAATGATGCAATTCCTTATCTCAAAAAAAAGAACTTCCAAAACAAAACTATTTTAATAAAAGGATCAAGAGGAATTGCCTTGGAAGGTCTTCAAAATTATTTATAAAACAGATTTATTTCTATTTCTTTAATGCTCTTAAATTGAGAAGTATTTTCTGCTTCAATTTTGATTTGCAAATCGGGCCAAACTTCTTTAAAAAAAGTATTTGTTTTGAAAGCAGCTGTCTTTAATTCTTCTTTCGCATGCTGAAGTAATATATTTTCGGTAGAAGTAAGACCTTCCTGACGACTTCCAATGTAGCGAAAGGCATTTCTAATTCTTGTCATAACAGTGCTTTCCGGATTACGAACAATACCTTGTCTCTTATCTACCTTCCCTATGTAAAGAGCAATTAAAGAATCAATTATTTTAATTTGACTTTTCATTTCTTTAAGTAACAATTTTATATCATCCGTTTTTTTGTTTTTAAATAGTTTTTCATAGTCAATAAGAACTTGCTTGCTTTCAGCTAACTGCTTTACCGCAATTGAAACTGAAGTAATATAAACTTCTAGTTCTTTTGATGTCTTGTAGACTTCATCAATGTTCTTTTGGTTAACTGGCAATCTTGGATCACTGAACACAACTATATTTTGTTCAGATTGTTCGTTACCAAATTTCATTAGCAAACGATATGTTCCAGGTTTAACTTGCACACCAGAAGGTTCTATTTTAGATTTTGAAGGACTTCTTCTTGGTCTAGAGACACCTTTTTCATCCAAATTCCAGTACCATCGATAAATTCCTTTTTTTTCTGGAGCCTTCTTTTTTAAAGTTCTTATTAATCGATCACCTTCATAGATCATTAGAGTTAAAGAATCCCTAAGGTTTTCTTTTTTATCTTTTTCTTCAGATATCTTTTTTTCTTTCAAATCTTCTTTTTTTTTAATAGGAGGGTTTACGAAATAAGATATCATGGCTCCATTTTTACGGTTTGTTCCTTGATACATTGCGTCTGCACCAAAACGACTTCCTGTTGGCTGTTGATATGCTGCCAAATAAGCTGTTGGAGGCTCAAAAAGTTTCATATTACTAGACAAAATAAAACTTGGATCAGAAGCTAATGTCCTTAAAGGGCGAATATCGTCTAAAATCCATGCCGCCCTTCCAAAAGTTCCAATAACTAAATCATGTTCTCTACTTTGGATTACCAAATCCTTCACCGGTACAGTGGGAAAAATCTCAGAATCAAATTTCTCCCAATTTTCCCCTGCATTTAAAGAAATATACAATCCGTCGTCAGTCCCTAAAAACATCAAGTTAGAATTTATTGGATCTTCAATAATACATAGAGCATAGCTTTTAACATCAGTATCGTCAACAATTCGTTCCCACGTTTTACCATAATTTTTAGTTCTATAAACATAGGCAGTGTAATTAAATCTTCTGTAGTCATTTGCGACGAGTAAAGCTTCTCCTTTATTTTTTTGTGAAGCTTTAATTTGAGTCACCCAACTTCCAGCAGGAAGTCCTTCAAGGTTCTTGCTAACATCATTCCAAGTTACTCCAGCATCTTTAGTGAAATTTACACGACCATCGTCGGATGCCACCCATAGCATATTTGTCTCTACAGCAGAAGGTTCTATAACTAAAATTGTACAATGATTTTCCGCACCAGTAGCGTCTAAAGTCAATCCTCCACTCTCACTTTGATTCTGCTTTTCAGGATTGTTTGTTGTTAAATCTGGAGAAATTACCTTCCAAGTTTGTCCTTTGTCTTCACTTTTATGAACAAATTGACTTCCAAAATAAACTGAGCTATTATCAAATGGATCTTGGCCAATTGCAGCATTCCAGTTAAATCTTAAACGTATCTTTGGATCTGGATGTGTAGGTCTAACTATATAATTATTTCCAGTTTTCCAATCGTAACGAGAAACAAATCCCTGCTGACTCATTGCATAACCATATCGAGAATCGTCTGGGTCCGGTACTACGTCAAAACCATCTCCAAAAGCAATTTCTTGCCAATAAGAATTTCTGATTCCTTGAACTTTCCAAACATAAGCAGGACCGCGCCAAGAACCATTATCCTGCATTCCTCCATATACGTTATATGGATATTCGTTATCTACACTAATATGATAAAATTGAGCAACTGGAATATTTCCAATAAAGCGCCAAGTTTTTCCTCCATCACGAGTTATATTAAGACCTCCATCATTCCCATCGATCATAAAAGATCCATCTTTTGGATGAATCCACCATGCATGATGATCGGGATGAACCCCATTAGCAACACCATAAGTAGGCATCAATTCACTAAAATTTTTACCTCCATCTTGAGAAATATTTACGTAGGTAAATATCGAATAAACACGATTTTCGTTTTGAGGATCTACTGCAATATCAGAATAATAAAAAGGTCTATTTCCTATATCACTTTTATCATTTATTTTTTTCCATTTAAAACCTCCATCTTCAGATTTATACAAGGCATTTTTATTTGACTCGATTAATGCATAAATAATATTTGTTTTATTTGGAGCAATTGCTAAACCTATTCTCCCAAGGCCCCCTCTGGGTAAGCCATCATCTTTTGTTTTTTTAGACCAGGTTTCCCCTCCATCAAAAGTAATGTGAAGACCACTTCCAGTACCGCCAGACTTGAAAAACCAGGGATCACGTTTGTGTTCCCACATAGCAGCTACTAACTTATTTGGATTACTAGGATCCATAACTAAATCTGCCGCACCTGTTTTAGTATTTACATACAATATCTTACTCCATGATTTTCCACCGTTTATTGTTTTATAAACTCCACGCTCAGAATGCTCTCCCCATGGAGATCCAATTGCAGCAGCATATACTATACTTGGATTTGTTGGGTCAATAATAACTCTATGGATGTGTCTTGTTTTTTCAAGGCCCATAGACTTCCATGTCTTTCCTCCATCTAACGATTTATATATTCCATATCCTCCATTCAAACTATTTCTAGGATTACCCTCTCCAGTTCCAACCCAAATAACATCCGGATTAGATTGTTGAATAGCTACAGAGCCTACTGATGCTGTTATTTGGTTATTAAAAATAGGTTCCCATGATATACCAGCACTAATTGATTTCCATAAACCTCCAGAAGCAGTTCCAACATACATGATATCAGGATTTGATGTAACAACAGCAATAGAAGTAATTCTTCCGCTCATTCCTCCAGGCCCAATATTTCTTGGAGCTGACTCTTTAAGCCATGTGGTAGAAAAATGTTGAGCTCGAACTTGAAGGACACAACTGAGAAAAAGTATTGAAAATAAATATTTCATGATAATAAATTAAAATTTATTGAATTTATTGAATTAAAGATAGAAAAAAGTGTTTACTGGTAAATTTGTTTTTTCTAGTTATAGTCGAAATATTTATAAATGTTGCAGCTCAAAAATATACCTCAAGAAAAATTTGTTGTTTTTAGAAATCAATCAATTAGTTTAAAAATTTCTAGTTTTAGGAAACATAAAAAATTATGAATCTAAAATAAAAAGTATATAAGATAATGGCCCAGAAATATAAATTATTTTTGGGGGCCTCTTAAATGAATTACTAAAGCATTTAAAAAGTTTCGTAAAATCTGATCTCCACATTCCGTATATTTAGGATGACCTTCTTTTCTGAAAAAGGCTCCCAATTCTGCTTTAGACACTTTAAAGTCTACCAGTTTAAGGATTTCAACAATATCAACATCTCTCAACTTAAGAGCAACGCGAAGTTTTTTAAAAATATCATTGTTTGTTAATGCCATAACCAAAGATACTTTTTTTATTATGCACAACTAAAAAAATAATTGTTTTGATTTTAGATATAAATTCTTTTTAACGATTCATTATCGCAATTAAGAGTATTTAAATGTGTTATTAAAAATGAATTAAATTGAAAAAATTAAGTACATTTATTTAAATTAATAAGTTAATTAGCATGATCATAGGAGTGCCCAAAGAAATAAAAAATAATGAATATAGAGTTGGTTTAACACCTTCAAGTGTTTCTGAATTAGTAAAGGATTTTAATGACGTATTCGTTGAAACCGGAGCAGGAATAGGAAGTGGTTTCTCAAACGAAGATTACATCGAAGCTGGCGCTGAAATATTATCAGATGCAAAATCTATTTATGGTCATTGTGAAATGATTATAAAAGTTAAAGAGCCTCTATCTGTCGAGTTTAAACTAATCAGAGAGAACCAGATAATATTTACCTACTTTCATTTTGCATCATCAAAGGAATTAACTTTAGCAATGCAAAAACAAAAATGCATTTGCATATCCTATGAGACTGTAGAGGATGAATCAAAAAAACTTCCCCTATTAATTCCAATGTCTGAAGTTGCTGGACGTATGTCAATTCAACAAGGAGCGAAATATTTAGAGAAACCTCAAAAAGGAAAGGGTATTTTATTGGGTGGAGTTCCTGGAGTATCTCCTGCAAAAGTTTTGATTTTGGGAGGAGGTGTCGTAGGAACTGAAGCTGCTAAAATGGCTGCAGGGCTTGGTGCAGAAGTTACTATTCTGGACATCAATATGGACCGCTTACGATACCTCTCCGAGGTTCTTCCTCCAAATGTAAATACTTTATTTTCTTCTGAATACACAATTCGTAAATTGATAAAAACTGCTGATCTTATAATTGGAGCAATTCTAGTTCCAGGCGCCAAGGCTCCTAAGTTAATTACTAAATCAATGTTGAAAAAAATGACAAAAGGAACAGTTCTTGTTGATGTAGCTGTTGATCAAGGTGGCTGTTTTGAATCATGCGTTCCTACCACCCACGAAAACCCTACATTTATTGAAGATGGTATTTTACATTACTGTGTAGCAAACATTCCAGGAGCTGTTCCACAGACATCTACTCAAGCATTAAATAATGTCACATTACCCTATGCTAGGTCAATTGCAAATAAAGGATGGAAAGAGGCTTGTGTTTCAAATAAAGGCTTGTCAAAAGGACTAAACATAATCAATGGAAAAATTGTTTATAAACCTATTGCAAGAACATTTGATTTTCATCATCAAGCATTAGAAGATATACTGGCTTAATTTTAATAATATGATTAATAAAACTGTTCCTAATAAATATGAAGCGCTTAAAGGTGTTAAAAGTAACATGACTTTGTTGTTAGGTGGATTTGGATTATGTGGTATTCCTGAAAAATCAATAGATGAATTAGTTCGTCTCCAAGTATCAAACCTTACTTGTATTTCAAACAATGCTGGAATAGATGATTTTGGTTTGGGTTTACTACTTCATAAAAAGCAAATAAAAAAAATGATTGCCTCGTATGTTGGAGAAAATGCTGAATTTGAAAGACAAATGCTTAGTGGTGAACTAGAGGTTGAGCTAATTCCTCAAGGAACTTTGGCTGAGAGAGCTAGAGCTGCTCAAGCTGGATTTCCCGCTTTTTATACACCTGCTGGGTATGGAACAGAAGTTGCAGAAGGTAAAGAAGTAAGAGATTTTAATGGTAAGATGCATGTTCTAGAAAAAGCTTTTGATGCAGATTTTGGTTTTGTCAAGGCCTGGAAAGGAGATGAAGCAGGTAATTTAATTTTTAAAGGAACTGCAAGAAATTTTAACCCAAATATGTGTGGTGCAGCCAAGATAACTATAGCTGAAGTAGAAGAATTACTTCCTGCAGGAAGTTTAGACCCAAATCAAATTCATGTTTCTGGAATATTCATTCAAAGAATTTTTAAAGGATCGGCCTATGAAAAAAGAATTGAACAAAGAACAATTCGATCTAAAACATAACTTATGCCATTAGACAAAAGCGGGATAGCAGAGAGAATTGCTCAAGAACTTAAACATGGATATTATGTTAACTTAGGAATAGGAATTCCAACTTTAGTAGCCAATTATATTCCCAGAAATATTGACGTTGAGTTTCAGAGTGAAAATGGGGTTTTAGGTATGGGTCCTTTTCCTTTTGAAGGAGAAGAAGATGCAGATGTTATAAATGCTGGAAAACAAACTATAACTACACTTAAAGGAGCTTCTTTTTTTGATTCTGCAACAAGTTTTGCAATGATTCGAGGAAAACATGTTGATCTCACTATTTTAGGAGCAATGGAAGTTTCTGAGACTGGAGATATAGCTAATTGGAAAATCCCCGGTAAGATGGTTAAAGGTATGGGAGGTGCAATGGATTTAGTAGCTTCAGCAGAAAATATAATTGTTGCTATGATGCATACAAATCGAGCAGGAGTTTCCAAATTACTGAAATCATGCAGCCTTCCTTTGACTGGAGTGAGTTGTGTAAAAAAAATCATAACAGAATTAGCAGTTCTAGAGATTGGACCAAAAGGATTTATTTTGCGTGAAACCGCTCCAGGGGTAACTGTTAATGAAGTAATTGAAGCAACAAAAGGAAGTATTTCTATTGCTAATGACGTCTGTCAAATGACTTTTCAAAAAACATAATGACTCAAAACCTGATAAAATCACTTATCGATATTGTTGGTGAAGTAAATGTTCTTCACTCAGGTGGAGAAAAAGTAAGATTTACTCATATCTGGAAAACAGATATTCCTCTTGAAGCAAAAGCAGTTATATTCCCAACCTCAACTGAACAGGTTTCCCAAATCATGAAACTCTGTCACTGCTTAAAACAAGAGGTAATCATTCATGGAGGTCTTACAAATCTGGTTGGCGCAACTGAAACAGAATCAGACCAACTTGTAATTGCTATAGATAAAATGAATATTATTGAAGAAGTAGACGCTCAAAGCAGAACAATTACTGCTCAAGCAGGTGCAATATTAGAACACATGATTGATGCAGCAGCAGAAAAAGAGCTTCTCCTTCCTATGAATTTTGGTGCTAAAGGATCTGCTCAAATTGGTGGAGTAGTCTCATCTAATGCAGGTGGTTTACGAGTTTTTAAATACGGCATGACACGTCAAATGGTTTTAGGTTTGGAGGCCGTTCTTCCTAATGGAACTATTATTTCATCTCTAAAAAAAATAATCAAAGACAACTCTGGTTACGATCTAAAGCAAATTTTTATAGGGTCCGAAGGTACATTAGGAATAATTACTAAAGTAATTCTCAGGCTTTCTGAAGCTCCTGCAAGTCGTTCTTCTGCCATTGTTGGAATTCAAAATTATGATAAGGTTATTCAACTATTGAAATTTTTAGAAAAAAACCTTGCTGGAGCTTTGAGCAGTTTTGAACTGATGTGGAAAGATACATACAAAGCAATGACTGGAGATTCCTCCCATCTAAATGGTCCTTTAAGCTCAGAATACAGTTATTATGTCTTTGTTGAAAGTCTTGGAAGTCAACCGAAAGAAGATTATGATAGACTTGAAAATCTAATTAGTCAATCGCTAGAAATTGAATTAATACAGGATGGTGTTATGGCTCAATCTGAACGTGAGTTAAATTCAATGTGGCAAATTCGTGAAGATGTTTCGATTCTAGCTACCCAAGCAAATTTTGATCAGCATTTTGATATAAGTATTCCAATCCCTCTTATTGGAGAACTGATTGAAAAGTCAACTCAAGAACTTTATGAACTACCCTTTGTTGAAAGAGTTTTCACTTTTGGACATGTAGCCGACGGTAATATCCATTATATTATTGGTAAAAAAGAAAATTCGCCAGAAATTATTGAGGAGGTCAATCGAATTATTTACAGACAATTAAAAGAAGTTGGGGGTTCAGTTTCTGCTGAACATGGAATTGGTTTACATAAAAAAGCCTACTTAAGCACTAGTAGAACTGATGAAGAAATTCAATTGATGAAAATTCTTAAGAAAACCCTTGACACCAAAAATATTCTAAATCCAGGGAGAATATTTTAGTCCAAAAAAAATCTAACTAATTCTCTTGTTTTCTATGTTTGATTGTAAGGTTTTTAATTTCTGTTTGGCATGGATAATATAGAACCCCAATACTATCTTATGTTTTTTTAATTTTTATAAAACTTAGTTCAAAATCGGATAAATAGTGAAGCAATAGTTTTACTCCTTTTAAATAAACCATACTTCATTATAGAATTTAACCAAATCGCAAAGCAAAGATAATTTAAAATTAATCGGCTTTGGCCTAGATAAGAAGCTGGAGTTCCAAGGGAAATTGCCATATTAAGATGTCTAAATAAGATGTTGATACAATACGATTTTCTGTGAAAGGTAAAGAACCGAAATTACTTGTCAAGCCAAAAGAAGGGTTTAAAGCTTAGAAAAGAGATATTAATCCTTTAGGTATTTTCCAATCCTGACAAATTAACTTCTTCTTCAGCATTAAAAAAAGGTTATTACTTTTAATTAATTCCTGTGATGCAATAAAATTAAATATATAAATCCTTTCAATCTATTTATTACCAAACAGCATAAATAAAAAAACTATTCTTCAAAAATACTAATTAAATTAGATTAAGAACCAAATAGAATTCATAAGTAAATCAAAAGATATATTTAATAATAATTCGTTATTTTTAGACTTATTATATTTTAATCGTAATTCAACAACTTGCAGTTCATTTATTATCCTCATGAAATCAACAATAAATAAATATCGATTCTTTTTTATTTTACTTTTTATTTTTATGTTTATTTATGGTATTGATAGTCTGGTATTAAACGGTTCGTTTAAAGGAGTAAAAACATATAAACATTTTATTTATATAGGATGTCTTGTTACTGGAGTATTACTTCTGGTCATTCAAATCTTAAAAGAAGATGACAAAAACTCATAAACTCATAAACTATATTTTATAAATAAAAAGATGAAACACTTCTCCAAAGGAGATATTTTAAAAATGTCATCCATTTATCGTTTAAACATGGTTAACAGCTGCACAGGCTATAAATCTGCAAATCTAATTGGAACAAAATCTAAAGAAGGAATTACTAATTTAGCAGTATTCAATTCTTTTATTCACCTTGGTAGTAACCCCCCTTTAATTGCCTTTATATTACGCCCAAAGACTGTTCCAAGACACACCTATCAAAACCTAAAGGAAACTGGATTTTTTACAGTAAATCATATTCATTATAGTCAAATTGAAGATGCACACCATACATCTGCTAAATATCCAGAAGGTGTGTCTGAATTTAAGCATACCAAACTTGATGAAGAGTATAAGAACGAAATAGTCCCTCCTTTTGTTAAAAATTCTCCTCTACAATTGGCTTGTAGTTATGTAAATGAATATCATATTGAGGAAAACGATACAACAATGATTATTGGACAAATAGAACATGTTTTTGTAGAAAACGAAATGCTTGAAGAAGATGGATGGATTCAGTTAGAAACGGGAGGAGTTATCGCTGTTAACGGCCTAGAGGGCTACACTCTTCCGAAACATTTAGAACGTTTTCCTTATGCTCGGCCCAAATTAAAAAAACAGTAATGGATTTAATAGACAATAATCTCTTAGATTATGTTACCCAAAATTCACAAGAGGAGCCAGAGATTTTGAAAGATTTAACTAGAGAGACTTATCAAAAAATTCTTTTACCTAGAATGTTAAGTGGAACTTTACAAGGGAGGTTTTTAAGTATTTTATCTAAAATAATTAGACCAAAAAAAATTCTTGAAATTGGAACATTTACGGGTTATGCTACCCTTTGTTTATGTGAAGGGTTAGTTAAAGGTGGGCAAATAGACACCATGGATAAGAACGAAGAGCTCATCGATTTTCAACGGAAATACTTTAACCGTTCAGACTATGGAAGCCAAATTCATCAACATCTTGGGAATGCTATAGATTTATTACCAACGCTACAAGATGGATTTGATCTTGTTTTTATAGACGCAGATAAAAAAAATTATATAAATTATTTTGAATTAGTACTACCAAAAATAAATTCTGGAGGTGTTATCATATCGGATAACGTATTATGGAGTGGTAAAGTATTAAAAGAAGCAGAAGACAATGACACAGACACAATGATTCTGCAAGAATTTAATAAACTCCTCGCATCTGACCCAAGAATTGAAAGCATACTCCTTCCCTTAAGAGACGGACTTACTATTAGCCGTGTTCTCTAAAGTTTTCTTTTTATAGAACCCGAAATCTTATCAAAATCGTCTTTTACTTTATCAATTTCTTTGGTGAATTCTGAAGTTATTGATTTAGATGGATCAACTTCAGCACTCTTTTGTATTTCAGATTTAATTTCGTTGGTAGCATTACGAACCTGGGTCATACCTTTAGCTAGGCTTCTTGCAATAGATGGAATCTTATCCGATCCAAAAATTAAAAGTATGATGAAAAATACAAAAATGATTTCCGTACCGCTTATAAATGTTAACATTGTAATATTGATATTTTTGAAAATATACAGGCCAAAAAAGCAGCTATACATTATAGCTGCTTTTTTTTAAACTTTAATCTTTAATCTTTTCTTTAAATTTATCAAAGTCAGATTTAATTTCTTCTCTAGGCCAATTATTGTTCAATAGATTAATATCTGCTGTTTCGGCTCTTGGATCAATTTTTATTTCTAAAATCTCTTTATCTGTTGTAATCATCTTCTTTACAAATTGATCATTTTTACGCCAAACCTGAACTGGATAAGTTATTGTTTCTTGAGTACCATCTTTGTATGAAAACTCAACTATAATTGGCATTACAATTCCACCAGGTTTCTCAAATTCAATTTCATAGAAAAATTTAGGCAATGTCTTACCTGAATATTCACTACTATTTTTATCTAAATAATCCCTCAATACTTCTGAATTAATTTCAGAGCTTTTTAACTCATCACTAAAATCTTTTGAATCTTCAGAAACCATAAATACCATTGGAGAAAGTTCATCGATCGACATTCCATATCCTTTAACTAACTCTTTAACTTCATCTGTTGCATTCGGAGTAATATGAAAACGTTTAACAGATTTAAGACCTATATCAACTACATCTGTTGAATAAAACCAACCCCTCCAGAACCAATCTAAATCAACAGCAGAAGCATCTTCCATTGTTCTAAAAAAATCTTCTGGGGTTGGATGCTTAAACATCCAACGCTGTGAATAGGTTTTAAAAGCATAGTCAAAAAGTTCCTTTCCCATAATTGTTTCTCTAAGAATATTGAGAGCTGTTGCTGGTTTACCATAAGCATTAGGACCTAACTGAAAAATATTTTCAGGATTGGACATTATAGGACTAATAAATTCTTGATTTCCAGACATATATCTTACTATTTTAGACGGATCCCCTCTTCTTGAAGGATATTTTGGATCAAGTTCCTGTTCAGTCAAAAACTGCATGAATGTATCTAAACCTTCATCCATCCATCCCCATTGACGCTCATCAGAATTAACAATCATAGGGAAATAGTTATGACCAACTTCGTGAATAATAACGCTAATCATTCCGTATTTGATTCGATCAGAATAAGTTCCATCTTCGTTAGGTCTTCCATAATTCCAACAGATCATAGGATATTCCATTCCTTGGTTCTTAGCATGAACTGAAACTGCTTTTGGATAAGGATAGTCAAATGTAAATTTAGAATAAACCTCTAGGGTATGAGCGACTACTTCAGTAGAATATTCTTCCCATAATGGATTTCCTTCCTTAGGATATAAGGATGCGGCAATTACATTTTTACTCCCAACTTCAACTGCCATCATATCCCAAATGAATTTTCTTGAAGTTGCAAATCCAAAATCTCGAACATTTTCAGCTTTAAATTTCCATGTACTTTTCTTTTTAGCTTTTATGGTCTCTTTGACTTCTACTTCAGCTTGTGAAACAATTATAACGGGTTTGTCAAAAGTATTCTGTGCTTTTTTGTATCGTTGCATCTCTTTACGAGAAAGAACTTCCTTAGGATTTTGCAGCTCCCCTGTTGCCTCCATTATATGATCTTCTGGAACAGTGATATTGACTTCATAATTACCAAAGTTAAGAGCAAACTCACCATTACCCCAAAATTGATAATTTTGCCATCCTTCCACATCATTGTAAACTGCTAATCTTGGGAAAAATTGAGCAATTACATAAGCTCGGTTATCGTCAGCTGGAAAATATTCAAATCCAGAACGCCCCCGATTTGTAACATGATTATTGATTTTATACCACCATTTGATTGAAAAAACATATTGCTCTCCACTTTTTAATGAAGTTGGCAGTTCAACTCGCATCATGGTATGATTTATAAAGTATTTCAGAGGGATTCCGTTAGCATCTTTCACATAATCAATATTAAAACCACCATCAAAAGGGTCATTCATATTATCATTTGCAAAACTTGCAACTGGATTAAAAGGATTAATTTCAGAGGGATTTTTTTCTAATGCTGGAGCATCTTTTTGTCGTATGTTTTGATCTAATTGAACCCAAAAATAAGAAAGTTCATCTGGAGAGTTATTTGTATATGTGATAATCTCATCTCCATAAAGTTTTGTGTTTTCATCATCTAACTCAATGTTCATTGAATAATCAACTTGTTGCTGATAATATTGAGAACCAGGGGCACCAGAAGCAGTTCTAAAGTTATTTGGCGTAGCAAACTCTTCATATAATTGTTTAAAATTATTATTGTTTTTATGACCTGCTTGAGTCTCAGTTTGATTTTTTTCTTGAGCAAAAAGTACTCCTGATAAAATAAAAACGAATGCAATAAAAGAAAATTTGTATTTCATGTGATTTAAATAAATATTTCTAATGATACTATAAAATTAAACTTTTTTAAATTTATTCGAACCAAAATTGAGTCAAAATAGTTTTGGAAGCATCCATTAAAAAACTTTTTCTTGAATTTTCGGATTTCAAGTGAACAATATTTTGTTGCCCTTTTCTAAAGGAGGTTAAAATTGTGTTGGTAATTTCAAAGCTTTTGGGCTTATTAGTCCTATTAACTTGAGCAAAAATAAGAAGTTGATCTTCTTTATATTCTCTTCCCAAATATTTAATTTTCAGGAACTTTTTATCAAATCTTAATTTAAAATTATTTTTAAAAAAAACTTGAATTAAACTATCGACTTCTGTAATTCTATTGTCTGGTTGAAGTTGAATATTGAAATCAGATCTTGAATTCAGATAATCCTCCATATCATCTATAAAAATATAGGTAGTAATTTGTACTTGCTTCTTTTCATCTAGATAAAGAATATCTGTACTTGAAACATAATATTCGTGGAGATTTGAAGAATCATGTAAAAGAATCCATCCAGAAAAAAAGGCGACCCATAATTTAATTTTAAACATCTGATTCATTATATTTTTTATGATATTCAGAAAAAGTCTTTATAACCTCACCATGTCGATTTTGATTAAAGAGTAATAAAAGACTTGTATTTTCTTTACATCCTAAAACAAAATCATAAACCTGTTGAGGTTCAAGATTAAAGTTCTCTGAGAAAAAGTATAACCCATAAAACTGAATGATTTTTAACATGATTTGAAACTCTTTATCCTGTTTCCTTTTTAATTTTAGTTTTCTGTAATATCCAGAAACATACTTATAAACTGCCTCGACATCAACCTGAACTAGGGCTAAACTCAATGCCATTTGCTGAATTGAAGGAATTTTTTCTTCTCTTTCCCCCTTATAGCCAGGAATACCAAAATCATCAAAGTTAACTCTTTTTGAAATATTTACATTTGCTAAATCAGAAGATAAATTTCCAGATAAGTTGTTCGGTTTTAAAACTACTTCATCAAGCTCATTTACAAAAGTCTCTAAGTATACAGTTACAAATTTCGAATCAAAAATGTTTTTACTTATCAGGAGATCTTTTGTTTTGTACTGAACTCCAGAAAATTTTAATCGCTCTCCTATTTTAACAGATATTTCAAAAAATCCTTCAGAATCGGTAATAACTGCATTCATCCTAGAGGTATTTACAACATGAATACCCGATAATGACAAATAATCATTAGAAACCTTCCCTTGGAGTAACCTAAATTGCTGACCATAAATTGAACTTGCTGAAAATATAACAAAATAAATAATCGATAACGAAATTCTCACCTGATTTCAGACTTATATTCATCACTCATCTTAATTAGATAGTCAATTAATTCGAATTCCATATTTTGTTTAAAAAGCTTATTTACAGGTAAAACCTGATCCATTTTTTCTAAAAATCCTTCTTTTTCTTCTGAGGTTAGACCTAAATCTTGCGAGAAAAATTGAGCTTCAAAAAGATAAGGAAGTACTTCACTTGGAATTAACTTTTTCTCTGTATTATCTGGGTTTTTTGAAAGAACTTTAATTAATAATTTGGCAACATTAACAAAATTAATACCGTTTGCTAACTGACGATCATCGGCTGCTCTATTTATTAATTTAGTAGACTTGTCTTGGGTATAATCGACACGTTTAAATTCCTCCTCTTTCATGTCAAGGAACTTCTGCTGATTTTCTGGTCCCACTACAACTTCGTCCAAAACATTAATCCTCTCGTCTATAGAGACAACTAAGCGTTTGAGTTTAATTATCTCTGGGGTTATCTTAACGGTTCTGATTTTGTATTGTACTGATGAGAATACCAGTTCATCCCCTACCCTTACTGCGATCTCAAAGCCACCTTCGCCGTCTGTAATTGTATTAGATTGCGCAGTGTTATTTATAACATTAGCAGCAATTACATTGCTGTTTCTATACAATAATCTCCCTTTTAATGAAATTCTACTTTCCTGTCCAAAATTAAAGAAAGAACACAGTATCATAAATACAAGAAGTTTAATCTTCATAGTTTATAAATAAAAAATAATTTCTAAGCTAGGTGAAAGAGCTGTTATCAATAGCTTAAAGCAAATAAATTCTAACATTAAATGGTGAAATTAATCTAAAAAATTGAGCGAGAGACCGGGTTCGAACCGGCGACATTCAGCTTGGAAGGCTGACGCTCTACCAACTGA